>Ga0102589_1000424_pt1 | contig 89931 bp, 95 predicted proteins | sample AraplaMF_Col_mLB_FD_76858 | JGI IMG/M metagenome (GOLD analysis project Ga0102589, IMG submission 76858) | Arabidopsis root microbial communities from the University of North Carolina, USA - plate scrape MF_Col_mLB | ecosystem: Host-associated > Plants > Roots > Endosphere | place: USA...
GCAATATTCTTATAATCCAATTTTGGAAAACCTCCAATTTATTCATATCGCATATATTATTTATACCTTATCATTCTATGAAGATTACTTAATTACCTTTATAACTTATCAATCTTATTCAGCTATCTTACAAATTACATAAATAAAAAGCAGCCATTGGCTGCTTTGATCTGCAACTAACGCGCCAGTTAGTTGAATTGTTTCTTATTATTTTTTCTCTTTACAACATAGTCCCAAATAGAATATATAGCACTTTGTGCAAATAGCAAGAATAGTATCCAAACACTAATATTCTGCAATTTCAAATTTGTGATAATGATAACAATAGGAACGAAGATCAAGCTAATCACTAAAAATTTTATCATCTTTTCTCCTTTGACTAGCACTTAATTATTTCCAGTATTTAACAAGTTATTTATACTATTTATTCTACATTAATGATAATAGTCCTTTTCTTATTCAATTAATCTGCCATTTAACGTAATAGAGGATGATCATTATTGATCATCCTCTATTTGTTGTTCAACTAACGCGCCAGTTAGTTGAATAAACATATTTTGAGCTAAGACCCCAATAGGCATAATCATAGCTCTTTGGATGTTGTAAAAGATGCTTTGAACGATTGATCCAACCTTTAAGTTTATCTGATTTAGCACGTATCTCTAATTTACTTAGTAATACGGACAGCTTTTCTATTTCTTTTACGTCGTTTGACCTTACGATATCACCTGTGAAAACGTAAAGGCTGCTAAGAAAAAATACAGTATGACAACATTTTTCATCTTCTATAAATGTACAAATCATTGGTATGTTTTCATAACTATTTACAGCTAATTCCCAATCTTGATCAGGAATTTTCTCATTACTATATGCCCATTCTCTTATTTCTAATGAAGTAGGATTCCAAACATCTCTAAAAAGTATCTTCATCATCTCCCATATTTAAGATCATGCTATTGAACTAACGCGCCAGTTAGTTGAAGATCAATTAGTAAAAGATTACTAAATCATCTGCATTATATCTAAGGCTAGATTAGTACTTAATTTGCTTGTAAAAATTCTTTAATTATTCATACTTATTTTTTCTAATTGGGTAATTAAATGAGGTAGAGCAGTTTCTCGCCAAAAAATTAGACAAATTCCCCCACTAGACATACCTCCATGGTCGTATTTTTTCACATAAAACATGGATTCTGTCGTCTTAAACGAGTGATTTGTGAGTTCCTCAAAGAACTGTTCAAAATGGTGTATAAAACTATTTTTCGTGCATGGTAATGGAATCGTTGTAAAGACCTGCTGAAGTTCATCCCATAAATAAGGATCACCTCTTAACCCCCAACTTTTAGGCTTTGGCTCAAAAATCCTTGATACCGAAAGTTTCATTATACTGCCTCCAAACTTTTTTACTACAATTACATCTATGCAGATATTTGTTCAACTAATGCGCCAGTTAGTTCAATAGGAGAAATTTTAATTATGCCATGTCAGCATGAAGTCGGTGTTTTTTACAGCAATTACACTGAAATAAATAGCCCTGTAAATCACCATTAATTTCTAAAATGTCTTTAAATTCTTCAATTGATAATCCATACTTTTCACATAATCGGCCTATATCAGTCTCTAATTCATTTTCTATATGCTTTATTTCTTGCCATCCAACATAATCAATAATTGAACAGAAATCTCCACAATGACTAAGCCAGTATTCTTGTTGCCACCCTACATATCCCGGATTTCGATAAATCAATTCATCTACAAATTCTTCGTTGTCAACATCATCACATGATTCTATATCTTGAAATTCTCCATTATATTTATGGGATGCTGAACCATCTGCGATACACCATGGACAGATTCCTTCGACTTCATCTTCTGAGAAAAATGGTCCTTCATAAACATAATTCTGTTTCTTTTCGCAAACAGGACAGATTGTTTCTTCTTCAATTATGACTCCTAATTTTATTGGATCAGGATTGTACTTAAAAATTGGTAGTTTCATTAATTTTCCCACCTATTCTACGTAGTTTACTTTTCCTAAGTTTATCATGGCTTCTTTTTGACTTATATGAAAATCAGCAAAAAAAGACTGCTGAAGCAGCAGCAGCCTTCTTGATATTCAACTAACGCGCCAGTTAGTTGCATAAGGATTAATCATTTATAGTTGTAGTAATCAAAAATAATTTTTGCTTATTTTTTAAATTGATTTGTTCAACAGTACTGGGTGTTGGCAACTTCTTAATTGGAATATCCTCTATATACAATTCCAATGCATCTTTTGCCATTCTTTGTGCTTCTTCATCAGACCATGCACACGATAAACACCCTGGTAGATCAGGAAAAAAAATGTCTATACCATCCTGATCATACTCGAATATTGCTAAGTATGAAACATCCATCGAAATAACCCTCTCTCTAAACCTCTTAAAGTGACCACAGGACAGCATTCTTGATCTTCAACTAACGCGCCAGTTAGTTCAATAAGAAAATAAATAATTTATTTCGTAACATCAACTAAATCATCCATTGTAAGTAATGAATGTAAGGTAATTTTACACATAAACTTAATCAATTTTATTGCTAATTAGCATTAAAAAGGAATTAATCAATTTTTAAAGAATAAGTAATTAATAAACAAAATTTAGGAGGAATCATATGACCAAAAAAATCACTTATATAGTTTTCATCTCCACAATTCTTTTATATACAATGTTTGGATGTACAAATAAATATAACGAAGATGGAAAATTTACCTACTCTAAAATTCAAACAAATTTCCCTGTTCCTGATAATGCGAAATTAATTGGATCAGATACAAAAAATAAGAATATAGAAGAAATTGAGAAATATAAATTAAAAAATATTGGTGGTCAACAAGGTTTAATTATCCCTAAAAACTACATAGCTAAAATTAAGAAAAACGGCTGGACTGAGCTTGAAAATGAAAGAGATGGTTCGAAATTAGTTTTTAAAAAAAATAAACAAATAATTTGGGTAATATTTAGTCAAGATCAATTCTATATTTGCAAAATAAAAGGAACTGAAGCTACTTAAAGCTCCAGTTCCTTTTATTAATTAATTTGTTGCTTTATCCATTTCATAACCATAAACATCGTATCCTAAATCGTACCATGTACCAACAGTTGTCGTTTCTTCTCTATCAGGGGTATGTTGTGATAACCACTTTCCATAAGCGCTAGTAGAAGCATTTCTGGTAACAATTGCTGTATGTTCTATATCCCCATCTTTTGTAAAATCAGCATTTACTACATCAGCAGTGCCAAGATTTGCAGCACTTGCAGTAACCCCTGCTCTTACTTTCCAATGTCTATAAAAGTTGTAAGCGCCACCCCAAGTATGACTCGGTTTAGTGGGAGTATAAAACCAAGCTGTGTCATATGTGTATCCATTTGTTAATGAGCCTCCCCTATAAGCAAACCCCCCTGCTCTTAGCGCTTGTGATACATAATTTGTACAATCATTCCAACCTTCGTAGAAAGTACCTGTAGTATTACTATAGTAAGAGTACTCAGAGTTATTTCTTAATATAATTGTATTATCTGTCCAAAGAAGTGCATAATCTCTTGCAGCAGTTGGATTATATCCATTTGGAAAAGTAGTAGCAAATGTTGTAAAGTTCGACTCAGTAGAAGGAATATTTAAAGTTTTTGTATCTGTACTTTGAATTGGTGCATAATTTAATAATTCTCTTACTTCATCTTCAGAAATTTTATTCTCATTAACTTTAGTCATCAATTCTGAAATTTTTTGGTTGGTTTGATAATTTTCATATAGGTCTATAAATTTAACGAATTCCACAATTATTTCTGTATTTTCACCGAATACATCTGCAGCTCCACCTAAACTCTTAACTTGGTTTTGATAATCTACATCATCTATATCATTGGAAACTATAATACCCCTGTCAATATAATACTGACTTACTATTTCTTGAGCCTTTTTATATTTAGACTTTGAATTCTTTTTTACCTCTGATTTTAGTAAACCTAAGTTATTAGGCAATTTAAAACTTTTCACTTTTTTTATTTCGTTTTTTTCTTCATTAGTTAGTTTATATGACAAATTTTCAGCAGCTATAGTTTTGTTAGTAAATATAGTACCAGTTAAAATTAAAGTAGTTGTTAATATTGGTAACGTTATCTTTGAAAATTTAGTAATTACTGACATTATTTCACCCTTTTTCTATAAATGTTAATACCGGTATATATTTAATATTAACATTAAAATATCATTAAAATATTGGGAAAATTTTGACGCTTAAAAGAGTTTTTTGTTCCTATTTATCTAAAAAATATATTGAAACCTATATTTACCAACTATCTAAATTATAAAATATTGGGAAAATGTTTTACCCTATTAAAATATTTCAAAATCATCCGATATAATTAAGTTGCACTAGTTAAAAATTCAACATTTCACCTCATTACTCCCACAAAATTGTTATATATTCCTGTTAAACTACTATGCATACAATACCATAAAAAGTAAATTTAACCTTTTGTTATTTAAAAGCAACAATCTTTACGAAAAAAACCTTTAACAAAAAAGAAGCATTAAATCTTTGTTTAATACTCCCTTGCTTTGCTATTTAAAGTGTAACCTCAAGATTATGTTCAACTAACCAGCCAAATAGTAAAATTGGAGCCGATCATCGAACCCAAAGTGTTATTGAACTAACGCGCCAGTTAGTTGAATAAGTGGATAAGGAAATTGTAAAAATAATTGTTTAGTTTATTCCATAAATTTAATTTTTAAAATCAAAAAAATTTTCAATAGCCTCTATTGATTGCTTAAATCGCTTGTCACCTACTCTATCAATTTCAACAAAACGTAATCCTTTTTCAATTAATATATTTCGAAACCGTTCATGCATATATTCACGCTTATGACCAAAGTTTCGTTGAATTTCTTCTTTATATGGTATTGTAGGTTTCAATAATAGAACAAGGTCCCAATTTGGTTTCTCTGATAATAGGTCAACACTTGGATGAACTTTACCAAAATATTCTTCACTATATATTTTAGTCGTCATACTATCGGTATCTGCAAAAATGAGTTTATTGGCAATTTGAACGCCTTCTTCAATTTTTTTATGTTGCTCTTCAGCAAAAAGAATTAAATCATTATAGTTAAATTCATTGTTATTATTTTCGATCCATTCTCTAGCAAACTCTTGTACTCCAATCGTACCAAAGTGGTTTGCAAGTTGGTTAGTTAGCGTACTCTTGCCACAACTTTCACCACCATGAATAAGAATACGTTTAACAAAATATGATTTTACGTGATTTGGAATATAGTCCCATACCTCAAAAGGGTTATTTCGCCAGGCGTAATCAGCGTTTTTCTAACGGTTCCCCTAATCGACTCTCCAACAACCGTTAGCCCCATGCCCAAGTCAACAAACGGAATATTAGCATTCGTGAGATATTCAATAATAGCCTTTTTTGGTTTTGCTAGGTCAAGGGCAAGAAAAACAAAATCATGTCCTGCTAACATATTTACGTTTGACTCATCAAGGTACTCTTCATGTGCGATGATACCATTTCTTAGTTGTTCGTACCTGCTCTTAAGAAATGCTACTTTACTTAGTTTTTGCTGTAGGTCGTCCACACCTACTGCACCTGGCATTCTAAAGGCATTATGATTGAACAATGTATCTCCATCAAAGAGAGAAATTTGTTTTACCGGCGTTTTGCTGACAAAATCCAAAACAAATGATCCTGTGCCTCCCAATCCCACGATCGCAACTTTCTGTTCCTTTAATTTATTTGAAATATGAGATAAACCTGCTCTGGCTGTATTGGTATCAGGATACAGAAATACACTTTCGTGGTTATAGTCCTCAAAGTCAAATTTTTGTGCTGTTACGCTAGAATCGATAGATTTTGCGGGGGCAGATAACAGATTTGCGTATTTTTGGATTTTTGTATAAAAATCAGGATATTGACCGATCGTTGGTTTTGAAGAAAAATAGTAATTACCCACAATATCCTGAGTTAAAGGATATTGTTGTGGCATATTTACATATGATTTGTCTTCGTTTCCAAATTGATCGCAAGGATGCTCCCCTGAAAATCGAACCGTGTGATCTTGGGGAGCTACTGTATTTAATCCCGATAAAGTCAAAGGACAAAAAATCGTTCCAAATAGAATTTTTCTATCCTTGTTAACGTAGGGAATTCCTTTAACAACAAGATTATCATTAACGATTGATACGTTATATCCTTCATCAACCAGCCTTTTTAAATCTTGATTATGATCTATTAGTTGAGTCGACATTTATCCTCATTCCTTCCTTCATCTTTATTAAATCTCCGAAGGCATAATCCCGACTGTGTTTTTCACCTTTATCGTTTTTTAGCGTAGATACCATGGTGTAAGATTTTTGTGAATCATCATAGCTGCCATATGCAAGAGTAACTACCTCTTGAAAGGAATAATCTCTTTTCTCAACTTCTTTTGGTTCACCGTTAATAATGACAGTAATAAGTTTTTGCATTTTGTTTGCTCCTTCTAAATTTATTAGTAGAAAGAAGCTCCACCTATTTGATATGAATTTGATTTACATCTTAATTTAAGATATAATTTAACCGACTAAAGTTTTTACTTCATATCTATTTAAGGTGGAAAGGCTATGTTTAGCTTCTTTCCACTTTTTTCGTTATTTAAGCTTTATTGAAATACAAACTTTAACACTAATTTCCCCTCTTAGTGGTCGTCTTTAGTTGATAAAAGCTCCGATAATGATTTTGAATGTTGGTGTAATATCGATTCCAATAGTTTTTAAAGCTGCGTGAAGAAATAACAAACATAGAACAAAACCGATTAGTTTCTTTAGTACACTCTCATACAATAAAGTCATAAAAATTACCCCTTTTCTTTCCTAACCCCTTTAAAGTAGGTATTACTGCTCGTTTTTTGGTCCATAAATTGACCCGTAGCCGAATCTCTTTTGATCCAATTTCCATTTGGTCCTTTGAATTGAGACCTTCCTTTAACTGCTCCAATGCGACCATTTCCTGATTTTCCGTTAGTTGCCATGATTCTCACCTCCTTTAAGTGACCCGTTTTCAATTTTGAAATTGAAGTCCTATTTTTAAAAAAGCCTGCTTTTTAAAACAAGCTTTTGTAAACAAATTGTCGTCCGCCTTCAGGCATTTGTATCTCTTCCCGTGCAATCAAACGTTTTTCATATAATTTTGAAAGTTGAGTACTTGCAGTATTAAGTTGTTTGTCAAATGCATCTACAACATCCCTGGCAGTAACTTCTTTTCTCGAATATACAAATTCTAGAATTTGCTTTAAAGATCCTTTCGACCCACCAATATAGCCTAGTATGGAAAAGGAATCCTCCACTTTCGCCATAATACACAACTGCTCAATATTTAACGTACTTTCAATGTTATAAGCATGATCATGCTCTTCTTCTGGACTTAGATTTACTAGATAGATATACTTCTCAACTTTCTTATCTATAAATTCATTAATAAGCCACTTTAATGGTTTAGCAATTACTTCGTCGATACCTGATCCATTTGTATCACTTATCTTAGCCATGTCCAATACAAAGACAGTATTCATTGCTGCATTACTAATTTTATTCATTATCGCCTGTTTGAAATCTTTCAATTGAGTACGATTTAATAATTGTATAGGTTCTTCATGAACGCTTAAAAGTAATTCAGTTTTCATGTTTTTCGTCCTCTCGATTTCAATTTCAAATTTGAAATCTATAATTTTATTAAAACTTATTGTTTATATCCTGTCAACTATAATTTACTTTTATCCAAAAAAAAGTTCCAAAAGAATTCTTACCTTCTAATATCGGATTGACTCCACATTTTGTGATTTCATAAATAGCATTATTGGTTCTTAATGACACAGACGCTTCAGACCATCTGAAAGCTCTTTGTTTTATATCCATTAAACCTTTTCCACGGTCTTCATCACTAAGTCTTGAAGCTTTGGTAGTTATTGCTGCCTCTACAATTTCATGAGGAGATTGTACAGTTAAAACATCTTTTAGAGAATTGTAAATTCCTTCTCCTCTATCAGCTACAGCAATTTCAATTTCATTTTCATCTTCATTGTTTTTTACCGCAATAAAACAACTCGATTTAGTATGGTCAATTACATTGTTACCTAGTTCTGTTATAAAAGATTGAATATCCGAAAGGCGATTCCCCTTTAATCCTTTGTTTTTAAAAATTCCTTTTATCAATGTACTTATTTCTACTATTTGTTGGTGAGTTTTTGCTACTCTGATTTCTAGCAATTCATCCACCAGGTTATTACGGTTGCGATTATATATGAATGCCATATCCTTTTGTTCTTCAAATTGTTCTTTTACATTTTCACTGCAAACTTTAAAAAAATTCATTCGTTCCATATATTTAATCGGATTGATATCAATAGGCGCAATAATACCAACTTCCAACCTGTCTTCAAGATAATCCAAAACGGACAAAAAACCGGTTAAGCCAACTGGCGTAATGTACCTCAATCGCTGCATGTTTACAGTTACAACATCATCAGAATTTAATAGCTTTACTACTTTCATAGTTTCATCTAGCAATTGATGAATATCCTCTATTGTTGATAATGTTCTATTTATCTTTATTTCCATATACATTAAACGCCGCCTTTAAGTTCCTGTTTCAATAATTATAACAAATCAGATGAAAAATTTTCCTTTTTTAAGTCTAAAAACAGCAATTTACTACCGAAGTAGTCTTGCTTATTGAATTAATGCATGCATTAGTTGAATTAAAATACAGTGCGACTGTCCTTAATAAAGCTGTTTAAAGCTAATTAGAATCTCTAAACAAAAGGAGGTACTTTTGAGTGAAATTGTATACCTTTCAAAAACCAGCTAGGTGGGTTGCCTGTTGTCAACGTGGCAATTATATAGCTGATTCCTCGTTCATCTTTGTTTGGTCAATGATGACAGCGTACATCTGGATGCTCGATCAGTACAAGAAACCCATTCGTGAAATGAGTGATCAGCATTGATATGGGTTTGGGGATAATTTCCTGAAGATTGTCGTGATTGTGAAATGGACTGGGACATTGAAGAAGGTTATAAAGAAAATTATTTATTTGTCTTTTAGCATAGAGAGACGGGCGTGTTGTCGACGTTTCTTAATCGGATACAATACTATCAAACAAAACTGTTTTTTGTGTAATCCTAATATTATAAAAAGTGACTGTTTCTCTTTTTTATAGACTTTATAAATATGATAACCATAAACAAAGGGGTGCAGTTGCAGCCCTTTGTTTATGGTTATCATAAAAACAATTTTATACAGCATTTCTTCTCGTTTGTAATTTTTATAGTTTTATTACAGGTGACCCATCTTCAAAAATACTTATATCTCCATCTTCTGAAACCTTTATGCTTAATCCAAATACAGATGCTTTGGCTGCAGCTAAAGTTCTAGATCCTGCTTCAGCTACGTCAGGTGTTTTTATTGAATTATTTATCATTTCACCGAAAGATAAGATATTGAATTGTCGATCTAATAATATCGCACCGTCTATTGAGGCTAGTAATTCAAATAAGTATGTATCACAGCTATATATATTTAATGCAGTTTTACTCTCCGTCCGAATTACTTTAGTGTATTCATTTACATTTAATTTTTCTTTACTTAATAATTCCTTATATATACTTCTTTTTTGTTTTTTGTTTTGTTGTAAAATTACAATTAATGCACCTATATTTTTATTAGAAAGTTGGCTAATATTACTATATAGAAGTTTAGCTCTAGGTAGGATTTGATTTAATACCTTGATATAATCTTCACTTGAAAAATCTTCTTTTGTGGGATACTGACGTAATAGAAACTCTAAGATAATATGGTTAATTAATTCATTGTTTCGGATGCTCCATTTACCGTTTGATAACATACAAACTAAACTTGAGCTGATAAACCATTCAACTTTTCTAGAGCCAATTTGAATAAATTGTATATTATTCTTGAAGTTTAGAATTTTTTCCTTTTCAGCCGAAATTATATCGTATCCATTGAGCCAATCTTTGGATGTTTTATTTTCTTCTTCCATAGCAGAAATAAGTTTGACATTTAGCTCTTCTATCTGATTACTAAGATTTTCAATTGTAAGACCATTAGGTTCATGCTCTTTCAGAGTTATATATTGCTCTTCTAATTGTTCTAGTTGAGTCTTTATTTGTTCAGTTTCATCACTTAATCGATTTTTCGAATTAAATGTGATGAAATACTGATACATATATAATTTGAACAACGCTTCTTCTGCTTTATTATGTCGATTTGCCATTATGGAAGATATACTTTGTTGACTTTTTCTTTTTTTAGCAATTCCAACAATATTATAAGAATTATTTACAACATAGCTTAATGATAATGAGTCTATTAATTTTAAAGCTTGTTTATTTTTATCAATATTTTCTAAAAAAATAGGTGCATCAAATGGTAAATAATCCATCCCTAATTTATTAAGTTCTACTGTAATATTATCTTCAGCTTTTTTGAATAAAATAAACCCCATCTGACATGACTGTTGTTCATATGTTTTATTACTTATAGATTGAAGTTTATTAATAAAATCGTCTAATCTATCATACTTTAGTTCATTATCAATTAATGAATATATGTACTTCGTTATTAGTACTTGTTTATATAGATTGGGATTTCTTGAACTTTTAATATGTTCTTCTTCTTCAATAAATAGACTTTCTAATGGCTTAATAACATGATTAATACTTCTGGAATTGACTTTAAGAATAGCTTTAGGTAAGTTTACAGCGGATATTTTAGTATTGTTTATGGTTAAGGATAGCCCTAAAATTTCTTCGAATGATTTTAAATAATTGTCGATAATAGATTTTGTGTATACCAAAAAAACCCCTCCTAATGAGAATAATAGAACATCTGAAAGGATTTTAATAGATAAACTTTATAAGTAACTCCTATATCGTTATTTTCTGGTTGAAATTACAGCATTGGACTAATTAATTTTTATGGTGGAATTTTATGGACTTTATTACTTTTTCTCCAATTATCTTAGCATTTCTACTATTGTATAATATGAAATAGTAGCATAAAGATAATGTCAAATTGTCCTTTTAATTACTAACTCGTATCTTTAACAGAATTAATTATGTTTACTTCTATTATCTATAATTACTGGGAGTTAAGTGTTAATTACTTCTAATTAAATTATAAAATAAATTACTCGCCTTCATTAAAAGTTTATTCGATAGTAGTAAAACGCGGATGATTTTAGGTTTACAAATATAAAAAAATGAACCGATTTGTGAAGGATTACACTTAAACTAAACTGCCATTTAGTTTAAGTGTAATACTTCACAATCCAAGAATGATTTTTACTTATAAATACATTCTGGAAAGAAATTGTTTTCTCTAAATTCAAGACTTCTTAAATAATCCCCACTTACCTATGTAGGGATATTTAAGAAGTCCCTTTCTGTTAAATTGATCGAAGAGATCTATTTATTATAATTTCATAAGTTGACCTACTAAGATGAAGTCAAAAGCTGTTTTGGAACTTTTTTCAATTAAAAAGTACTTTCATTGTTTTTACTTCCAATCCAAAAAGATTAAGAAAAATTTTCAGGAAGTTATGAAATATCACAGTTTAAGGTCTCTTGACTTACAAAAGTTACAACGTTTATACAATCAACAACTAATATGCTATTCATTTTCTTTTTAAAAAGGTATTCAGTTGAATTCACTTTTGATAGCTCCTCAATACAAATCAAACAGACCATAGCCAATATTGTTATGGTCTGTTTTGCATGATTACTATTTCAAACAACGCGAATTTTAATTTTTACATATTGGTATCTTTTGGTATCCATTAATATTCAACTTTACGATAATATCTTCTAAGCTCTAGTGGGTGGTTTCTTTCGCGCTCAAGATAGACACTAATACGACTTAATACTGCCCAATTGATACTTACGGCGAAATGCTTTCTAAATTCTTCGCTAATTCCTTCAAGTTTAAATTCTTTTGTATCGATAATTGTTAAGTTGCTTGTAATTTTTTCAGCAAATCTCTCAACACGAACTATTAACGGCCTTGTTTCATCTTCACCTTTTAATAAAATGACACTTGTATCTTCAACCACAAGTTCAAGCGTACCATGGAAAAATTCAGCGGCATGAATAGACTTTGCATGAATCCATTGCATTTCTTCTAGTATACACATGGCGTATGAATATGTGTTCCCCCATAAGTTTCCTGAACCAACCATCATATGGTATTCAGTGTCTTTATGTTTTATCGCAAAGTCCTCGGCTTTTTGATCGAATGACTTAACAGCGTCTAAAATTGCTTGAGGTAGCATAGATACTTCTTTCGTAAATTGTTCATATTGAGGAAACTCATCATTATTATACATGAAGCGGAAGATAAACATGTAAAGTAGCATGAAGAATGTATCAAAAGAATGTTTTTCTGAACCAGTCGTGATGCAGTAGTCTACCATTTGGGTTAATGGTGTATTTGGCTCAGCTACTAGAGCAATCGTAGTAGCCCCCTTTTGACGACAATACTCAGCTGCTGCAATCGTATCTTCAGTTGTTCCAGATACTGATGTAAAAATACAAACAGAATTTTCATTTAAATGTTTATGGTTCATTACAATGAATTCTGCTGCAATTTCTGCATGAACATTAATAGTAGACTGCGATTTTAATATGTATTCATATGGATACATCATAGCGATTGTTCCACCAGCACCAATCAAGAAAATATTACTGTATCCTTTTTGACTAATGTGATCAACAATTCCTTCAATTTGGCTTTGAAATGCTAGACCTTCTTTTTCTACCAGTTTTAGAAATAACGCTTCATCAAATTTTAACATAAGCTTCTCCTCCTTAAATTGAATCGTTAATTGCACTATCTTTATGATTTTTAATATTTCCACCATACTTTTTTTCCCAGTAAAAGTAGACTGGAAGACCTGTTGCAATGACAATAAATGCAGCAATCATCCCTTGGATAGGAGCCCAAGTGAAAGTACCCCAAGCAAGCCATGATGCACCAAGAATAGCTAAAATCGTCGTAACTCTCCAAATCGGCATACGATAAATAGGTTTATAATCTTCCCTTTTACGGCATTTGTAAACAGCTACAAAATCCATAATATTTATTACTAATTGAGTAAGAGTGAAATAGCCGAGTAATGCAGTTAAATTACTAGAACAAACTAGAATGCACGCATATAGTACTTGAACGATAATTGAAAAACTTGGTGTTTCATATTTTGGATGAACTTTAGCAAAACGTTTAAAAAATAGCCCGTCCTTTGCCATTGCATATTCCAATCGAGGCTGAAACATAATGCAGGAGCTTAATGATCCTAATATAACAATGATGGCTGTTACTGCTACAAATGATGATGCGATATCTGATAAACCAGGGATATACTTAATTGCCTCTGAGACAGCTGCATTTGTGCTCATTAATTTTTCAAAAGGCATAAGGCCAATAATACAAACGGCTAGCAGCGTATATAGAATCATGACAATGAACACAGAACTGATTAAAGCACGAGGTAGTACTTTACCTGGATTTTTAAATTCTCCAGCCATGAAACAAATGGCAGCCATTCCTGTGTAAGCCCATGTAGTCGCAGATACGCCACCGATTAAACTTGTTTTCACTGCTCCAGTTGTCGGAGTGTAAGCATAATTTCCAGTATTCATATACATAAATCCTAAAACAATAACTATTAAAAAAGGAATGATTTTAATTGCAGTGATGATTACTTGAAAAATACCTGCTACCTTTACACTTCGATAATGAATAGAAGTTATGATGAGAATAATAGCAATTCCTAATAACTTACCAGCTATTCCAGAGAAAAATGGAAAAAAGGTAGAAATATAAGAAACTAGCGCTAAAGCCATAATGGCAATTGAAGGTGGATCAAGAGCCCAAAAAGCAGCCCATCCATATAGAAACGCTAACGGTCTCCATCCCGCTTTATTCAAGTAAACGTAACCGCTTCCGTTTTCAGGGTAAGCTGTCGATAATTCAGCTAATACCATTACTTGTGGTATTGCAATAATTCCTCCGATAATCCAAGCTAAAATAGCGATTGATGGTGTCCCAGCAGCTTTTGCAACATCTCCAGATGAGACAAAAATACCTGAACCTACAGTCGTTCCGACAGCAATAGCTAGAGCAGACCAAAAACCTAACTTTCGTGTGAGCGTGCCATTACTCATATTGAGTACCTCCCAATTTAAATTACAAGATTCATATTCTCATATAAACTAATAAACATTTAAAAATTGGTTGCTGTATAGTATGGATCGAAGAATTGGTATGAAGTTAAGCAAGTTATTTCATTTTCTTGGCCAAGCATCTTCTAATTTGCTTTCATTTTCATTTTTTTAATTTATATCTTCATATTTTCACATTCCTTTCATAAAAAACTTTATTTGTTATGTCTTGTATTATAATAAATTATAACAATAAATACAATTAGAATATTTTAAAAATTTTAACTTAACATGCCTTCTATCAAATAATCCAAAAAAAAAGCACTGTTCATGCTCTTTTCAGTTAAAAACGATTTTTTTAGTTAGTTATGGATTGGATACATTTCCGGGGTTCATCCCCATTTTTTCATTCTCGAAATACAACCAAAATGAATATAAGAAAACGAATTTCATAAAAAAACCTTGTTATTCAATAATGAATTAACAAGGTTTTAGATAAATTATATTTTAAATAAAAGTATATACATGGTACATTCGTGTGCCCATTCAAATTAAACTCATTTTACTACAATGGATATTTCAGAAAATCCATGATTTGTCTTATGAACCTCAATAACCGCTGGCATTGCGTCCTTAACATCTTGAACGTGGGAAATAACACCGATTAATCGACCAGTTTTTTGTAGCTGGATGAGTGTGTCAATTGCTTTTGCGAGTAACTCATCGTCTAATGAACCGAAACCTTCATCGATAAATAATGTATCGATTGAAACTCCACCTTTGTGCGCTTGGATAATATCCGCCATTCCTAGTGCTAAACAAAGTGATGCATTAAACTGTTCGCCACCTGATAAGGATTTAACATCTCTAGCAAGACCGGTATATGAATCATATACTTCTAGCCCTAAACCACTTTGTTTTCTTCCTTTTTCAACAGAATCTTTTCGTTGTAATTGGAATTGTCCATTTGATAGATGATCCAAACGAACATTTGCAGACTCAATAATTTGCTCGAAGTAGTCTAAAAGTACATAGCGTTCAAATGAAATCATTTTTTCATTATCGCCTTTCGTAACTTTATATAAATCATTTAATCCAGCCAATTTCTTTTCAGTTTTTACGTACTCTTCTTGATATGTTTTTAAGTCTATCCGTAATTGTGATAAACGTTTAGATAAATCTTGAATTCGAATAATATCATTTAAAATAAGATCGGCTTGTTGATCGATTAATAACAATGATTCCCTTAATCCAATCTCATCAATTTTCTCTTTAGATTGTATCTGGTTTTCGAGAATGTCTCTTTCAGTTTTTAATCTTTGACTATTTTCTTCATACTTTAAAATATCATTTTGATATTCATCAATAAATCGAATAAATTCAATCGCATTAAAAAACTCAGCTTCATCCCTAAACTGATATTCACTCAATTTTTCTTTTAATAATTTCTGTGCATTTTCAATTTCTGAAGTTAGGCGATTTATTTCATTTTCAAGATGAGAACAAGTTGTTTCTTTTATCGTTTTTTGTTCTGAAAGTCGTTTAAAATTAGCTTCAATTTCTAGTATTTCAGCCTTAAGTAACTTAATGTTTTGCTCATATTTTTGTACATCTTGATACCACGCTTCATAAGTTCGTGTCGTTTCTGGTAGCTTCGCCTCAATTTGAACAATTTCAACTTTTAACTCATTGATTTTTGTTGAGCACTCCGTTAAGACATTCCCCAGTTCAGTTGCCTTAATTGTTAAACCTTCAATTAATTGTTCTTTTTCTTTTAATGCTTTTTGAATCTTTTCAAAAGTTATTTTTCGCTCTGAAATACTTGTTAAGTTCGCATCAATCTCTTTAAAATCTTTAGCTAATAAAAGCAAGCCTTCATTTGAAAAATCAAATTCACCATACTCCTCCATAAAGGATTGTTCATCATGGTTAATTGTATTTTCTAAATTTTTTATTTCACCATGTTTTGTTGCTAATTGGTTTTGTAATCTTGTTACTTCGGCTTTTAATGTTTCAACTTCATGTTCATTTACATCACCTTCAAATTTAGCAATTGATGGGTGGTGGGTACTTCCACACACAGGACACTCTTCTTGATCTTTTAAATCCATAGCCAAATAAGCTGCTTTTTGTTGTAACATTTTTAATTCTAAACTATTTAATTTACTTACATGTTCTTTTAAAATTGCATCATTTAGTTCATAATCTTTTAACTTGCCATCTAAGTCGTTTTTTGCGAAAACGATTCGTTTTGCAAACCCACCTTTTTGTTGAACTTGCTGTTTTAAAAGTGTTATTTGATTCCACTGTTCATAAATACCTTCAAATGTAACAATCTCATTTTTTAATTGATGAAGCTCTTCATTTTCTTTCGTTATTTGTTCTCGAAGTTTTTGACCATCAAATTCAAGGTGTTTGAACTGCTTTGTTTTCGTTACATAAATCTCTTCTAGTTTTTGATAGTTCTCAATACTATCCTTCAGTTCTAATAATTGACTATAATGAAGTTCAAAGTTTGATAACTCTTTATTTTTCTCAGGAAGTGTAGCAACTTTTAATGAAATTGTTTCGATTAAATGTAGGATTTCGGTTAATGAATGATGTTCTTTTTGCAATTTATCTTTAGCTTGTACATTCAAACTATTCAGCTTTTCGAGTTCATTTTTTTGCGGTAGTACCTTTTCCGCTCTAGTAGCCATTGATAATTTTGATTTCTTTTGATCAATTTCTTCTTTTTGATCGTTTAATAATTTGATCAATTCGTTTAATTCTTGCAATCTGTTAATATTTTTATTATGTGACTCAGCAGCAAATATTTTTTGTTGAAGTACTTCTTTTTGAGCTTTTTGTATTTTTTCTTTTTCTTCAAGCTGTTTTATATCTTCACCAATTGTTGAAATATGCTCACCTAAAATCTCTCTAACAATATGAATGTTTATTTGAGCATCCTCGGTAATATTAATCCCTTTATCTAATAGAAGATCTTCTATTGTTTCTAATTTAATGACAATTCTTTGCTTAAGATTTCTAAAATTTATTTCCATTTTAGATCTAGCAATTCCAATTGTATCTTTTACTTTATCGAATAATTCGGTTTTAAAGATTTTACGTAAAATCTCTTCTTTTTCCTTCGTATCAGAAACTAATAATTTCCGAAATTCACCTTGTGGTAGAAGAACAATTTGTTTAAATTGATCAGCATTAATACCGAGTAATTCTTCAACTTTTTTATTAACAATCGTTGTTTTATTAAATTCTTGACAGTATGGTACTTTTTCACTGTTTTCTATTTTATAAAACTCAATTTTGTCACCTGTAACACCTTTATTTTGTTTCTTTTGATGTCCTTTTTGCCTAAAGATATTGTAAAGCTTTCCTTTCAGTTCAAATGTTAAGTCAACACTTGTATATACCTCATCATCTGCAAAATGACTTCTTAATAAAGATTGGTCGTTTCGGTTTTCACCGCTCGCCTCTCCGTATAATGCAAAACAAATACCATCAAAGATTGTTGTTTTACCTGCTCCAGTTGGACCAGTTATCGCAAACAATCCTTTTTCATTTAATTGATTGAAATCTACATGGATTTTGTCCTTGTATGGACCAAATGCATGTAAAATAACTTCTAATGGTCTCATTCTTATTCTCCCTTTACAAAAATATCATGTAGTATTTCTTTCATAAACTCTTCATTTTCTTCACTTAATTCGTCATTTGTCATTTCTTTATAAAATGAATGATAAAGCTCAAGTTGATTTTTTGATTGTTTTTCTACGTACTTATTGCTTTCAATTGTGCTCTCTGCATTGATTCTTTTTCTACTCACATGCATTGCATTTGGATAAACAGTTCGAATTTGTTCCATCGGTTGAACGACCATATGCTCATCGGTCAATTTTACGAAAACATAATCTTCATTGATTGGATGCTTTCTTATTTCTTCAATCGTTCCTTCAACAGTTCTCAAATCGCGTTTAGGATTAAAATCTCTTTTCGTGACGGATACTTCACCTTCACCATTTAACTCGATAATTAAACATCCTTTTTTATGGTTTTCCTCAGAAAGAGAGTACTTTAAAGGCGATCCTGAATATCGAATAGATTGATTACCAACATAATGTGCACGATGTAAGTGACCCAATGCCGTGTAATGGAAATGTTGGAAATTATGATGAGATACATATTCTGCTCCACCAATCGCTAATGTACGTTCACCTTCAGTTTCTTCATCAGATGGCTGACCATTATTCGTAACAAAAGCATGTCCGACAAAAACATTTCTAGCAGATGAATCTAATTCTTCATCTCTTATTTTATTAATGATTGCTTTCATCGCGTCATCATGTGAGTGAATATCCTCATTTTGTAATACGTAACGTACAATACTTGGTTCTACATAAGGTATTAAATAGAAATGAACTTCTCCAAATTCATCGTTCATAATGACCTTTTTAAAAGGAGTTTGAAATTTACCGACTATATGAAGGCCTTCTTTTTCCATAAAACTGCTTCCAAACTCAACTCTTTCAGCACTATCATGATTTCCAGCTATAGCTAGTATCGGTGTGTTTAATTCTATAACAATTTGATGTAATACCTCGTTTAATAATTCAATTGCTTCAGTTGGAGATATGCTTTTATCATATAAATCGCCAGCAATAATCACTGCATCCGGCTTTTCTTCTATAATAATATTAATAAATTCATTTAATATATAACGTTGATCTTCTGTCATATGGACACCATGAACAATTTTTCCAAGGTGCCAATCTGCTGTATGAATAAATTTCATTTTTACACCTCATTTGAACTTTTAGTCTACTTTATTTTACATCAACATACGAACATTTGTATGCTTTTTTGATTTAGATTTTTAAAATTTAGTAATAAGGATTAAAATATTTGAAATACTAGAAAATATCATTCAAAATATAATTATTAGATTCTAGGAGGCCATTATGGAAAAAATTATTGATGTAAAAAAATATGAAGAAGTGATTAGTAGTGAAAAACCAGTAATCGTAAAATTTTATGCAACATGGTGCCCAGACTGTTCTCGTCTTGATGCGTTTGTTGGTGAAGTGATTGAAGAGCATCCATCATTCGAATGGTATTCAATGGATCGTGATGAATTCCCAGAAATCGCTAGTGAACAACAAGTTATGGGTATTCCTAGCTTACTTGTTTATCAAAATGGAGAAAAAATTGGTCACTTACACAGTGCCAACGCTAAAACGCCAGAGCAAGTTGAAGAGTTTTTAACGAAATTCGAGTAATCAAATAAAATTGCAATAAATTAATACCTAAAAAAGCCTGCACTTTTCATAAGTGCAGGTTTTTTACATGATTATAGGCAATGTGGACTTGAATAGATGCATATATATCACTTGAGGTGATGAAATTTGCTAAACATGATTGAAGATATAGTTAGATTCCCAGCAAAAATGACAGGCGGTAGAACGATTACCCGAGTATTTAAAACATACCCATATAAAATTTACCAAGCAAATTCTGTGTTAAGTGGTATTGATTATGGATTTTCCGACCAGGAAGGGATGTTCTTTAGAACGACAATTGATACTCACGCTCAAATCAAATCACCTTATGAAGTACATGTTATCATTACCTTTGGGTTTCGATCTAGAGAGTTTGATAAAGCAACCGATGCAACAATCAGATATACTTTATTTCTGCAACAAGGATATTGTCCTTATGGGTGTTTTCCGTAAGAAATCATTATTATATTAATGTCTTTGTATATTCAATTTAAAAAACACCTTATTTTGCAAATAAGGTGTTCAAAATTTATATTTGTTTACGTTCATGTAAAAAGATAAATACATTTTTACAAATGCTATACCATACATACCCAATTAACCAACCAGCGACAATATCCGAGAAATGGTGAACGTGTAAATAAATTCTACTAAATGAAATTAATAAAATAATGGCTATAGCGGTTATTTGAATAATGCGTCTTTGTTTTAATAAATTAGTATCTAAAATAATCAAGATGAAACTTAATGTAAGGAAAAAGCTTGTAGCCATAACAGCATGACCACTCGGAAAACTAAAGCCATCCTCAACATAATACATTGCTTCTGGACGTGGTCGTTCATAGATACCTTTAACGATTTGAACTACTAGTCTAGCAGTAAGCAATGTGATTAATAAATAAATCCCAGTCCATATACGTTTACGAATAATAGAAAAAATTAATAAAACTACAGCAAAACTTAAATACATTTTAGAAGAACCAAAATCTCTTAAAAAATAACAAAATGAATCTAGCGTGTCTGATCGAACTGAAACAAAAAAATCGAAAAGTGCATCGTCGATTGTTTTGACCATACTCGTATCATAAATAACACCTAACATAACAAATAAAACAATTGCAGTAAAAACGGTTATCCAATTATTTTTTTTCATAAACTCCTCCGACTAAAAAAATATAGGCACCCCGCTTGTACTATTGAATACAAAGAGAAAAACGACGAGAGCACCCGTCGCCACTTTCATGACTATTCATCTTCTTCGTCAATTTCATCAATCATACATTTTTCCAATAAGTATTCAAAAGTAATATCGGCCAATTCTTCAATTTCCTCTTCTTCAGGCACATATCCTCGCTGAATGAGCTGTTGATAGAAAAATTCGGCAATTTCTTCCGTATCAATAACTACTTCAATTTCTTTCACTAGCATCACCCCTTACTAGTTAATATGTTAAAAATGAGAAAATATGAAAAAAACCTTTCCAAGCACCTAAATTATTAATATGTAACCTTTAGCATAATACAACAATGACAAGCATATATTCAATTAAAACATGTTAAAGGAGAATGATGTCAATGTTAAAAGTGGACAAGCAATCAAACTCAAGCTTAAAAATGAAAGAACTAATGTTTAATGAAGAATTATTTGAAGCAACTGTAGAAAAATTTACTTCTGTTATCTTTTTGATTTTAATAGGGTTAGGCATACCTTTTATGATTCATATAATTCTACAATTATTGTAGATTATCCTCTCTCAATTTGTTTTCTTTTCTGAAAATTTATTTAAATTCTTTAAAACAAGATCCATCACGATTTTATATTCCTCATCTTGAAATATAGAATATAGAACAGCATAATCATTATATATATCTAATAGCCCATCTATAATTTCTAATTTCGTCGTCTTATTTCTATTTTTATTAAAATCATTCATTGAACGAAGCTTTTCTAGGTCTAATTTCGTAATGCCATTTTTATCATTTCTAAGTTTTTTTAAAATTGTATTAGCAGTTTGTGCTGTCGCAATTAAGGTTAAATCAGTCTCATCTGCTTCTAACCATTCACCATCTGTAATACGGGCAAGTTCATAAATTGTATCTTCCCAAGCATCATTTTTATAACGCCAAACCTCTGTACGATAACCAACTATACGAAAAATTTCTTTTTCATATCCATTCACCTGAACTAAATCCCCAAAAGAAAATGAATAATTTACCTCAATCCACTCTTTTTCAAGTTTTTTGCCATCATATTCATTAAGAAGCTGAAGAGTATTTTCAACATACAAACCATCATGATTATTCACTTCGTAAACGAATATGCCATCCATCAGTTTGATATTTGTAATCTTACCGACAGTCCCATATAACGTTATCACGACAATATCATCTACGTTATACTTAGGTTGTTTTTTCTTTGTCATCCTCTTTAACCTCCTTCTCCATACGTCGTGACTCATACGTTTTTACTGTATACTATGCAAAAGCACAATAATTGTCTGTCATTTTCCAACCAAATAAAAAAAGGGAATAGCCTATTTTGAAAAGTGGAGGCGACTGTTCAGCTCCGACAAGCATAAGACAAACACCAATAAAGGTGCTTTTTACCTTTAATGGGGTTTGGCTTATGACCTCGAGGAGCTAGGAGCCGGAACTAGACAATTTGAAAAGTGGAGGCGACTGTTTAACTCCGACAAGCATTAGACAAGGGCTTGAATTTGACCAAACAAAAAAGATACAACGAATGTTGTATCTTAATTTTCTTCATCCTCATATAAATTCCAAGCTTTATCAAAGACGCTCATTGGCATGTTAAAAGTGCCATCTAGTTCTAAGTATGAGCTAACTTCATCATAGTTAAATGCTTGTTTTGGAAAGGAGTGATCATTAAAAAGATGATCTGCAAATAAACCAATATCTGTTGGTACTTTATAGTTTCTGTGTTTCATCATGTAATGGTAAAATGACTTTTTCATGATTTTCCCTCAATCGTTTCTCTAATTTATAAATTAAAAATACTAGTTATAAGACGAGAAGTCAAAGTAATTCCTTTTTAATAATCTTGGTTGCTTCATTAATTCATCAAATGAAACTGAAACTGGAAGTAATTCAGTAGATATTAGTAATAATTGATCCTCTATTGTTTTTACTAAATCTTCTTTTTGATAAGTAAATTTACATTGCTCACAATAATACGAAGGGACATTTGTTATTGTGATTGCACGGGACCCATCCGGTAATTCCCAATGTACAACAGCTTTCAATTCTTCTAAACTATGCTCCTGACACCAGTCACATTTTAACGTATTATTCGTCATTCTTTTCACTTCCATCCATTTTTTGAATTTGAGCTTTGAATTTTTTCTCTTTTAGTTCATCTCGTTTCTCTCGTTTATTTTTTAATGAACTATGAGTTGGATCTTCTTGGTATTGCTCTCTTTTTTTCATTCGCTCTAAATCTTTTGGAATGAGACTTTGCACTTGATCGGTCATTATACTCGCAATACCAACTTTAGCTGCCTTTTGTAAATAATCTGGATAGATAAGTGAGAAGTATTCTTCAGCGGTATCTTCAGTATAATTTTCTGGTTCTGGATAAGAGGTAATGACCCCTTCAAAATTTCGTAACACTGTTTTTTTACTACTTTGTGAAACAATATAATTTGGTTGAAGGGAGATTTTCCCACCGCCACCAGGAGCATCAACTACAAATGTAGGTACTGCATAACCTGACGTATGACCTCTTAATCCTTCTATTATTTCTAGTCCTTTTGCAACTGGTGCTCTAAAATGACCAATTCCTTCTGACAAATCACATTGATAAATATAATAAGGTCTCACTCGAATTTTTACTAAATCATGCATTAGCTTTTTCATAATTGGAACGCTGTCATTTATACCAGTTAGAATAACAGCTTGGTTACCTACGGGAACACCTGCATTCACTAACATTTCGCATGCTTTTTTAGCTTCTTCTGTGATTTCTATACTCGTATTAAAGTGAGTATTTAACCAAACAGGATGATATTTTTTTAGAATTTCACATAAGTTTTCAGTAATTCGCTGTGGGAATACAACAGGTGCTCTTGTTCCAATTCGAATGATTTCTACATGATCAATCGCTCTTAAATTTTTCAAAATATATTCTAAAATGTTGTCATTTATTAATAATCCATCTCCACCTGAAATAAGTACATCTCTTATTTCTGAATTTTGACGAATATAAGAAATAGCATCATCAAGTTGTTTTTTAGGTACACCCATTCCAATTTGCCCCGAAAAACGTCTTCTTGTACAGTAGCGACAATACATAGAGCATTGATTAGTCACTAAAAATAGAACGCGATCTGGATATCGATGAGTTAAACCAGGTACAGGACTATCATCATCTTCACCAAGTGGATCTTCTGCATCATATTTCGTTTTATTTAACTCTTTACCAATCGGAACTGATTGCATACGAATTGGACATCTTGGATCCGTTGGATTCATCAATGACGCGTAATATGGTGTAATGTTTAGAGGAATAGTCTTTGTTGAAATTCTAACTCCTTCCTCTTCGTCCTTTGTTAAATCGATTACTTGTTTTAAATCGTCCAAAGTCCGCACAGTATTCGTTAGCTGCCAAAGCCAATCATTCCATTGTTCATCTGTTACATCTTTCCATAAAGGTATGTCTTTCCAATGCCTTTGTGGTTTATAAAGTTGATTTTTCACTTAAGGTCCTCCTTCATCATTGTAGGACATTCATTTAAAGTTCAATAGATTTATAGTTATATACCTACTTCTTTATATGCATTTTATAAATAGAAGGTGAAAGGGCATTACTAACTAAGAAAGAAAAGTAAGACGAAAAAAGGGAACCGACTAACGATTTGTTAGTCGGTTCCTGTGGCTGACGCTCAATGTTTTTTAGTGATGATTTACAAATGTTGCACCGATGATAATTAAAAGAATAAATAATACAACGATTAGCGCGAATCCTCCGCCGCATCCACCGCAACCGCCACCATAATATGGAGAGTAACCTTTCATGAGTATTGCCTCCTTCACATAGGTAATGAGATATTACACTTATAACTTATGTCAATTCCCCAATTTTGTTCTAGACAGATGCCCAATTTAGAGAATGAGTCCAGAGTCAACGGTAAGTAATTTACATCTTTTATTATTTATAGACATACATTTAAAAACGAAAAAAAGACCCCATTACGGAGTCTTTCATCTATTCTAATTTTTAACAAATAAAGGAATAAATTGAAATGTGTTTACATTAAATAAACCTTTAGTCGTAATTTTGATGCTTGGAATAACTGGTAAGGCAAGGAATGACAAAGTTAAAAATGCATTAAAATTATTATTTGGACGAATCTTTAGTAGGGTATTTTCGATTAATTTCAATCCTTGTTCGACTTCTTCAGCTGAATTCAGACTTATCAATCCGCCAATTGGTAGTGATAGTTTAGCTAGTATTTGTCCGTTTGCAACAACAACAATACCACCATTCATTTCCTCTACTGTTTTGACTGCCAAGTACATATCTTCGTCGTTCATTCCTGCAACAATTAATTGATGTGAATCATGTGCGATTGTAGTTGCAATCGCACCTTCTATTATATTTAATCCTTTAACGATGCCTAATCCTATTTCTTTTTCAGAATGATATCGATCAATTACAGCGATTTTACATAAATTTTCTTTAGTATTTGCAGTAAATTGTTGTTCATCTGAGTTTGCTATATATTCCACTACGTGGCTAGTTACAATACTTTTTGGATTGATTTCAATAATGTTAGCATAATTCATTCCATCACAATTGATCATAAAATCTTCTAATCTAATATCACCTAAACTTATTGATGTAGTAATGTGATTTTTATTATCTTTTTTGATAGTTGACTCAATTAATTTCTGATTTGAAACCACAAATTGATCTTTAATCCATACATCTGTAATGTCCACTTTTTCTAAATCGTTTATAAAGACAAAATTTGCTTCATAACCGGGTGCGATTGCACCTTTCTGATTTAGACCGTAACATTGAGCGGGATTAAAAGTTGCCATTGAGTAGGCAGTGATAGGGTGAATACCAAATTCAATTGCTGTACGAATACAAAAATCAATTGAACCTTCTTTATATAAATCATCTAAATGTTTATCGTCTGTACAATACATAATCCGGTTAGCATTATATTCATTGACTACAGGTAATAAATCAATTAAATTTCTTGCTGCAGAGCCTTCTCTTAATGCAACATACATCCCTGCACGTAGTCTGTCTACTACTTCATTTACATTTGTACATTCATGATCTGTTAGGATCCCACTATAAGCATACGTATTGATTTCATTTTTTCCTAACCCCGCTAAATGACCATCAATTGGTTTTTGATATTTATGAGCTAATTGGAGTTTATCCATCATTTGTTTTTCCATTGACATGACTGAAGGATAGTCCATTACTTCGGCTAAACCGAGTACTCTTGGATGCTCCATAAATCCTGCTAAATGTTCAGCATATAAAACTGCTCCACCTCGTTCTAATGATGTGGCAGGTACACACGAAGGTAACATAACTCTTACATCTAGAGGTAGATGTTCAGATTCATCTAGCATAAATTGAATACCATCTACTCCTGAAACATTTGCAATTTCGTGAGGATCAGTGATAACTGTTGTAACTCCATGAGGCAAAATTGTTCTAGCATATTCTCTAGGCGTTACCATTGATGATTCAATATGAACATGAGAATCTATGAAACCTGGAGAAATGTATTTGCCTTTTGCATCAATGACTATGTTTCCCTCGTAATCACCAATACCCACAATGATGCCGTTTGTTACAGCAATAGATTCCTCAATCAATTCTTTTGTAAAAACATTCAGAATTTTCCCGTTAATAATGATAAAATCCGCTTTTTCAGCTTTTATAGAAGCTTTCATTTCATGTAAGTTCATTTTTACTCCTCCTAAAATTAGGAGAGAATATGTTATGTCATATCTCTCGTAGTCAAACTATGCGGCAGTTTGGTAGAAACTCTTGGACCGTTTATTTCCAAAATTATACGAGCGCATTAAGAAACACCTTAAAAAAAATCAGTGTTAGAACTTAATTAGCTTATATTTAGTTGTCATAAAAAACTATATTAAAAGTATTCTATTAAATTATCACTATAAAAATCAATGTCTATTTTCATAAATACAAATATAAAATAATTCATAATTTTCTCGTTATTGAATAGGATTTTACATGCGAGGGCTATATAGGGAGGTATCATTTTGAATGAAGGTAAACAGAAAGAAAATGATTCATTTGTTTCAATAAAAAATGAGCAATCTACTGACTTTCAACATCTTTTAACTAACTTTTTACATCAATATTATGATAAACAAACCAATTTTGTTCAAAAAATTAACGCTTCAGCTATACAGAAACCTGAAGGAATTGAATTGGGGAAAATAAAACTAAAATCGTTTGCCAGATTTTTGAATGTCGTTCCAACTATGTCTAAGTTTCATGTCTATCTTAATGGATTACAAATTACACATTTATCCTATAAAGACGCTTCAGACTATCTTGAACTTTCTTCAGGGAATCATCAAATTGACATTTATGATTCATATAATCTATCTCACCCTTTACTAACCGAAACAATTTTTCTTGAAAATTCTCTTTACTACACCATTGCTGTGTCATATCAACTTAGCCAGTTAACTCTGATACAAATTATTGATGACCCATTCCTACCTATTAATGAAACTAAAATTCGTTTTATTCACCTTGCAAGCACAGTTCCAAAACTTGATCTAGCGGTGAAACAAGGTGAAGGTGACGTTGTATTTTCAAATGTTTCCTTCAAAGAAGCATCAGAATATCTAGGGTTATCACCAATGTCAGTTAATTTGGAACTTCGGTTATCAGGTACTAAATCAATTCTATATCCATTATACAAATCCAAATTTCAAAAAAATAAGATTTATGATATTATCTCAGTCGGAATAATCAATGAGGAATCTTCATTTGAGGTAATGATTATAAAATAAAAAAACTCGGTTACATTCCGAGTTTTTTTTATGATCTCTTTGGTAAAGTTATGTAAAATGTAGTCCATTGATCATCTGATAGACATTTAATTTCGCCTTCATGTTTTTCGATGATTTGCTTGCATACAAATAATCCAATACCTGTACCATGATTTTTTGTGGTTACAAATGGCTCAAATATTGTTAATATATTTTCTTCGTTAATTTTAGGACCATTATTACGAATTTGAATGACAACTTTATCTCCAATGTCTGCTACTTGATATTGGATAATTTTTTGACCTTTATTTTCGGACAAAGCATCGATTGAATTCATAAAAATGTTTAATAATACTTGTCGCAATTCATTTCTAAATCCAGGTATATAAATAGTTTGTGTTAATCCTTCTTGTAATACAACATTTGAATTCACAATACTTGGATATAGAAACTCTGTTATATCTTTGAAAAGATCATTAATCAAGAAGTATTCTACAACCTGATCATGTTCTTTTTTTGAAACATGAAGAAACTGATCAATTCTAAAATTCAATTGATGTAATTCATGGTCAATAATATCTAAATATTTTAATTGTGGATGATCTACACGTAACAGCTTAACAAAGCCAATGATTGATGTGAGCGGATTCCTAAACTCATGTACAAAGCTAGCTGACATTTGTCCTAAAATTGTGAGTCTTTCCTTATGTGTCTCATCGATAAATTGTTTTTTTTCTTCAATATCTTGTGTAATTATGAATGAATATCGTTTAACTGTATAATAAATAAACTGATCAAATACATAATTTATTTTATCAATTAATGGTTGAACTTCTCCAATATTCTCACCAAAGGCTGATAAGTGTTTGAACAATTCACTTCTTCCCAAATTCGAATTATATACAAATTCACCTATATTCGCGATTGCTTGCGCACGTTCTTCAGCAATTTTATAAGACAAATCTTGAATTTGCTCTTCGTCAATCTTATCTTCTAAAAATAATAAAGTGAAATCGATCAATTTTGTTCCATTAATGATAATTTCAGATTTAAATGGATCATGATCGCTAATCAACGCTTCTGAGACCCAATTTTTTACTAGTGTAGGCATGTTTTCTTTAATAAATGAACTATACCTACTTTCAATTGTCATATCAATAAGGAACACCTCCGTAAATACATTATTAATTAAATAGTAACAAATTTTTAAAAATTCGTTAAGCAAAAATTACAAAAAATGTCGAATTAGTAATATGGTTGTATTCTTATGCGCTAATATTACATATTTTTATAATATATCACTGATTTTATCATACTTTTTATCCATTAAATATATACAAAATTGTCAATAATGAGCAAGGGAGAATACGATACAATTAGTTACAATTAAGAAAAGAACAAAGGAAGGTATAAAAGATGGCTGGAAATAACGTTGAAGATTACTTGATTAAAGGAATCTATGGTGAAAAGCAAATAAAAATAGAAGAGCGAAATGTTTTTTTAGGCACAATTCGAGAAAGAGTCGAAATTGCACTTACAACAAGTCAAGTAATGGCAAATTCAATCTATTCTCAAATCGAGGCAAAATTTTCAAATAGAAATTTAACTTTACTATTGAATGGTACCCTTCCCTATTCAGCTATTTCAAAATATATAAAATTAGCCAATAAAACGAATCTTCCCTTCTCACTCGTTAATAATTTGCCAACTCCAACTCCAATTGGTTTAGTTCTTACACATAAAAATGCTGTTGATAAAAATGATATTTTCATTAAAGACGAATTATATCATTCAATGAAGTTTTAATATTACGGTACGTGAAATTTATAGTTGCAATAAACAAAAAGCGCAAAAGATTTACACTAATCTGTTGCGCTTTCTTGATTTGATTGTTGAGTTTTAAGTGGATCTTTCGTTATTTCAATTGATTTAATATAATGACCGTCGATTTTAAGTATTTTAAATGTATATGGATGGACTTTGATTGTATCGCCTTCTTGTACTTCGAAATTCTCAGTTAAGATCCAGCCACCAATCGTATCAACGTCTGTGTCATCTATATCTAAATTAAAAACATCATTTACTTCACTGATTAGTACTTTACCTGCTACTGTATATTTATTTTCATTTACTTTATATATCTCTTCTTTTTCATCTACATCAAATTCATCTCGAATTTCACCAACAATTTCTTCTAAAATGTCTTCTACTGTTACCAATCCTGATGTTCCACCGTATTCATCTACAAGAATTGACATATGAATATGCTCTCTTTGCATTTTCACAAGTAGATCATGCACTGAAATTGATTCAATAACTTGAATAATGGGTCGTATATATTGTTCGAGTTCTTTAACTTCTGGTTCACCATTGTGTAAGACGAAATCAGTAAAAACGTCTTTAAAATTAATCAGACCAATTACATGGTCTTTATCGCCATCTACAACTGGAAAGCGTGTGTACTTTTCAAAGCTCATAAATTGGATGTTTTCATGAAAAGGAACTTTCATATCAATTGCAACCATCTCAGTTCTAGGAACCATTATTTCTTTGGCTACACGCATATTAAAATCAAAAATATTATTTACATATTTATATTCAGATGAATTGATTTCACCGCTCTCGTAGCTTTCAGAAAGCAAAATTCTTAATTCTTCTTCTGAATGAGCAACATCATGCTCACTAGCAGGAGGTATGCCAAATAATTTCAATACAAGCCTTGCAGAATTATTGAATAACCAAATAAATGGATACGTAATTTTATAAAATAAAATTAATGGTGGTGCAAAAAGTAAAATGACTGCTTCTGCTTTTTGTATCGCAACAGTTTTTGGAGCCAATTCCCCAACTACAACATGAATAAATGTTATGAAACCAAATGCAATTAAAAAAGTGATTGTTTCACTTACAGCAATAGGTAAATTTAATTTATCAATGACCGGGTGTAATAATGTATCAATCGTTGGTTCACCTAACCAACCTAAACCTAAACTAGTAACTGTAATTCCTAATTGACATGCTGATAAATATTCATCAAGATGCGAGATTACTCGCTTAACTGCTTGCGCTTTTTTATTCCCTTCACCTATTAATTGATCAATTCGTGAGCTTCGAATTCTTACAATCGCAAATTCTGATGCCACAAAAAATGCAGTAAAGGCAATTAATACAACAACTAATAATAATTTAGTACCTATAGACAACTATTTCATCCCTCCAATTGGAAGTAGAAAACACTCTTCTAATTACAAATTTTATTACAGGCTTAACTTAGTATATTCAGATTTAGGACTTGTTATCAAAAATATTTATGACTTCAAATTTCGACCATTCATTTCATAATGTACGTATTATAAGAACTTTTGACGAGCAGGCACTAGTTTTGTCATTCGTGAAGGACATTTAAAGTTCAAAAAGAATGTTAAATATATAAACCATTTAGAGGAGGAACGAAAATGTATACAACTTCTCAAGTAGCTGAGCAGCTCCAATTAACGAATAAAAAGGTTTTATTATTTTCAAAAAAAGGGAAGCTTAATGTAGAGAAATCGTCTAATGGTACGTATTTATTTACGGATGAACAAATGATGAAAATAAAAGATATTTATGAAGCGTCCATCCAGCCTCAAGAAGCAAAACAGAATGACCATACTAACTCCTCACACATCATTGAATTAGCCCAAAAACTAGAAAAAATTGAAGAAAAACTTGAAACAAAAGCAAATGAAGTAGTTTCAGTCCAAATTTTAGAACACCGTAGAGAAATTGAGGATTTAAAAAAATTAGTTAGTAAGCTTGGTGACGAAGTACTTCAATTAAAAGAAAGCAATACTTCGTTAAAAAATGAATTAGAAGATCAAAAGAAAATTGTTGCATTTAAACCAAAGAAAAGATTTGCAATATTATCAATTTTTGGCGTGTAATGGATTTGAATTCATACAAAGACTCGTTGTGTTTGTAGAGGTTTCTTATATATTTGATGAAAAACGTAGGAGATCATCTTCTACGTTTTTTACATACTTCTGTATCGACTTGGTGAAAATAATTGTTAGAATGAAAGGAGGAATTACAATGAACAAAAATGCTCGTCAATATACACAAGACGCAACTACCGCTATTAAGCATGCAGTAGAAAATCTACAGTCAGCACTAGAGACAGTTGAAAAACCACATAATCATGAATTGATCGAACAGGCACTTCAGGCCTGCCAAAATGCCTACAATCATACAAACAGTACAGCTTCAGTACTTGCTCAAGAATAAGAGGTAATAAACAAAAAACTCAGGTTGATGAACCTGAGTTTTTGTTTATTTATCATAATACATTAATATTTCTTTAAACTCATTTGAGTATTTTAATAATTTTATTGCATGTTTAATATCGAGCAAAAAAGGAACAGCAATGATATTTTCGTTAATATCAAAGTATTCATCAATCGGCAAGATTTTAAATCCTACACTTCTTGCAAACATATATAATCTTTTGTTGATCGTACCAATATACCAATCAGCATTCGTTTGGTTTGCATGATCATAACAAGCTAATAATATTTGTTTAAAAAAACCTTTACCTCTATTTTCACGATTAATTAATAATTTACTAATTTCATAGATTTCTTCGTTTTGTATATATTTAATATACTTATTATCTGTAAAATTATAATAATACTCGCTATTATTTTCGTTATTTACATCATATTTATCAAATTCGATTGTTCCAATGAGTTTCTTCTCTGTATCACAAATTCCATATCGTATGACATCATTTGTTCTTTTTAAGAAAGGTATTTCGTTTTCTTCACAAAAATCTCCCCAAAGCTCATCAAATAATAAGTTCTCTTCTTTTGTATGAATAATACGAAACACAATAACCCCATCCTTGTATATAATTGTTAAATTAACAATTTATTAAAATTCCCATTTTTAATATCTTAACAAAATATTCTAATATTTGTAAACGCATACATTTATATTTTTGTATAAATTTCACAATAAATTTACGATTGTCCGATTAATGATATCTAATAATTCTTTTTCTCCAATTAGCTCATAATGATCCTCACCTTTTTTCTTTGGATAAAACTGAATATATGTTCCACATCCAGCTTCTAGAACCTTACGATGAACATTACTGCCAGGATATAAACAAATTACTTCTTGAATCGGTTTTCTGACATATGAAAGCTTGCCATTTACACGTTCTACATATTTTAATCCCCAATATTTATACATCTGCTCCATCGCTTTTGTATTTCCTACTGGTTGAAATATATTAAACATAGGGCTATATTTAATCTCAAAAATAATTGAACCAGCAAATTCACCAGTCTTTTTTTTATAAAAATCAAGTCGGATATCTGGCTTTTTTGATTCTTCTCCGCTAAAAAAATTAGTTCCTTTTAATAATGAGACTTGTGGACTACCTTCTATGATCTCATTATATACAAGATCTATTACCCAATCTTTATTCTCAAGCTTTACATTCGCTCCATCCATTAATTCATCATCTTTTATATGCATTAATATTTGTTCATCTAATGGGTCATTTGGATTATTAAACCCCTTTTTTAAAAAGATAGAACAAATCGAGAAATAAACAAAATACTCATATAATAAAAATGTTGGCTTATATACTGGTAATAACATCTGTTTTTTGCCATATTCTTTTACTTTTTTATCAAATAAGCTCAATGAATGAATGAAGTTTAAAAAAACTTTTGAAGGACTCGTCGGATATTTCGAAGTGTGAGTGTCTGATGTAATTCGAAAAATACCTAGTGTATACTCTCTAAAATACACTTCGTATAAATTTTCAAGTGATGAGGTAATTCTATTTTTTTCGGTAACACTTGTTTTTAATTTTTCTAGCTCCATTTCTTTTAATGACTTTGATTGTCGATATTTTGCTTTTTCTCTTTCAGTAATTGAGCCATTTCCGACAACATTTTGCATCATTTTTTCAATATCTTGGACTTGAAAATCTATTTGTTCCATTTTCTTTGTATCTTTTACCAACTCATATTTAACAAATGCTAATAGTGTTTCAATCGTTAATATGAATTTCCTAACTTTATTTTTGGCATATTTAATTTCATCTATATAGTTTTCCTCTAATAAAACCGGCTGCATTGTTAAATTCGTAGCATTCGATATCGCAGGATGCATTAAATTCCATCTTAATGTTGTAAAATCGAGCTTTTTTACTTTTCTTTGTAGTTCATATTCTTTTTTCTGTTTCCGCTTCAGCTTGCTTTTAAACTGCTGTATTGCTACTAATAATCTTTCTTCATTTGCTTCAATAAACCGAATAATTGGCCAAAAGTACATTGTGCCATTTTGCGTTAAAGTTGCAGATGATTTTTTAAAATACTGTGAATCATTCATTATTCCGTTAATTTGTTGATTCAAATTTTCATGCATCCATTCTAGCTGATCATATTCTAGATTTTTTGGAATGATTTTGACCATTCCAAAGTATCGTTGATCCTGGTAAATGATACAAAACTCATAGTAACCACATCTCCATGGATAAGCATTCTCCGTTTTCCCATGTTCATAAATTAGTATTTTTCTAGTTTCATTTGTAAATATATATTGCTGATCATCTAAATTTTCCTGTTGAAAATGATATAGATTGTTCCAAATAAACGTTACTTTTCCGTCGAAATCTCCTTCTATTTGGAAAAAAAATCGCTTTAGTTCTTGTATCTCATACGTAAATAAATAGGCATCCTTAGATTTGGTTGTTAGTGTATTTAATTGTATTTTATCCTCTTTCCCTCTAGTCCCTATTCGGATTGACAGTAAAAATGGTAGATGTATGGCTTCATTACTAATTTCTGTCATCGCAAAATTAGTTGACATATCCATCAATCTCCAATTGTTTTCTCTTCTTTTTCAGCTCATGAATGGAATGTTCAAAATCTGAAACTTTTCGACCAAGATTTGATAACATTAATGAAATTAAAATACCTTCTTGTTCATTATTTTCACCTGTTCCAATTAACTCTTCTAAGTTTGCTAGTAATCCACGTACCTTTGTTAGCACCCGCTGTTTTACAAACAAATCTATCGCTTCTTTTCGTTCAAATTGATTATGTGAAGGAAGATTTGGGATATTTAATAGATAATTAGATAAATCTTTAATCATACGTGGTGAAATAATTCTTTCGCTAAGAGACTGTTCAATGACATTATTAAACTCATCAAAAAAGCTAAGTTCATCTTTTGTTAGCTCCAAAGAACTAGATGTAGTTTTTGTCCAGTCATTATACAATTCTGCATTTATATAGATTTGTGGTACGGACTCATATATATTTTCTTGATTCATTCTTTCATAATAATTAACGAATGAAGTTGATCGGAGCGAAATAATATTGACGCGGTCAAGTAATCTTAATGAAAATTCACTTGAAGTCTCATCAAAATTTACAGTCCCGACAAATATAATATTATTTCCTATTTTTACTTTTGGCTTATAGTATTGATTAATAACGACATTGTGATCATGAAATAAGGTGATGCTTCTTTTTTCTAACGGCATTTCAAGAATTGATAAAAATTTACTAAACCAATGTTCAATTTGGGATAAATTCATTTCATCAAATATGACCATGTACATTCGATGTGGAAATTGCTCGGCTTCAATCAGTAATTTCGTTAACCCTGTCTCTGAATCTATATAAATTCCAGTTGATGGATTCAAATAACCTAATAAATCATAATGTTCTCTATATGAAGGAGTGATTGGGACAAAAAGTAATTCTTTACTAAATTCTAAACCAAGTGTTTCCCCATAAATTCTTGCTAATTGTGACTTACCGGTTCCACTTACACCACCTAATATTGTTAATGCTTGGAACTTACAGCAAATATGGAAATTAATGATATCTTTCTTTTCATATAATAATCCCTGTTGTAGACAATTTTGATAAAATCTTTCAATAAATGCATTTTCGCTTTGATCAATTGTCCATTCGATTGGAAATGTCTGTTTCTCTTTATAATCTTGCGTATAGATTAATTCTTTGCATTCTTTTTTATAATTCTTTTTCAATTCTTCCCACTGTTTTTCCGGGATGAAATAGAGTAAATGGTTTGAATGGATAAACGAATTATTTAGTTCTTCTATCTCATATTCTTGGTAAGTAACTTGATTTTGTTTTTCTAAATAACTAATATCATTCATCATCGACTTTAAAAAAAGATTTCCATATAGTCTGTTATCGTAATACACAAATTCTGGTTGATCGAAATCATTATAATATTTAGGTAAATGAATTGGTAAAGAGCCTTTAATCAATCTATTTTCAACTTCTTCACGTTTTCCCTCACCTCGTAATTCAATGACTGGTAATAATGAATACATTGTGTCTCTCTTTCCATCAAAAAAGTCCACAATATCAACCGTAATGACTTCATTTGCGTATTCTAGGCGAAACATAACTAGCTTAGTGTCAAAAATCTTTTTTAAGCCTGCAATAATCTCATCTTTTTTCTTATTTTTAATCAGAGGCTTTATTTTACTTTCATTATTTTTATTTGCTGTTGTACCTACAAAAAGAACCTCTTGAGTAGAAAAACTTACTTTCAATTTTTGTGGTATTGGTGATAAACATTCAACATAAAATCGTATATAATCCTCGTCTTCATAGTACAATAAAGTTTGTTTCTCATTATCTATCATTCTTTCAGTAACGATTTTTCCCAAAAATAAAAAGTTATGCATTTTTTTAGCTAATTTTTGGGTCAATGCGCGTTTTAATTTCAAGGTCATTTCCCCCACTTTCCGACATTCCTCATTCATTTTACGTTGCTTTCTCGTAATTTATGAGTATTCGGTTATTTTTCTATATTTGATTGGCTTGTATCTTTACTGAACAAAAAATTAATTCGAAATTTAGTACAACGATTATCATTTGCTATTAAATTGATACGATTCTCATCCACTACAAGTATTGAACAGAAATGTACATAAAAAAACTGCACTCGCAACAGTTATTAAATCTAACAGTTGAAGTGCATTTCAAAAATTGGCAATTTTATTTTTTATATCATTTTTTGATAATAAACAGTATCTAACCACTCATCAAATTTCTGACCAGCTTTTTTGATTTGTCCTACCTTTTGAAAATCTAACTTTTCATGTAATTTTTCGCTTACTTCATTTCCACTCGTAATACATGAGATGATTGTATGATGTCCTAAGTCTTTCGCAATAATAATGATTTCTTCCATTAATTTTCGTGCAAGTCCTTTACGTCTATGTTCTGGATGAATATAAACAGATAATTCGACTGTATGTTTATAAGCATCCTTTTCTTTAAATTGAGTCAATGAACAATATCCTGTTACAACGTCATTCTCTTTTGAAACAATGACAGGGTATTGTTTCGGATGATGACTAAACCATTCTAACATTTCCTCAACTGTTTTAATCTTTGTATCAAAAGTTGCAGTTGTATGGAGAATTGCATCATTATATATTGTTAAAATTCCTTTTACGTCCTCAGCTGTTGCAAATTCGACAGTAGTACTCATATATTTACCTCATTTCAATTAGATCTTATAAAACTATTTTACCTTGAAACAAAAATAAAATCAGTTATTATCTGTTTCATCACCATATACATGCACAGTGTTTGAATTAATTTCATATACTGCGATAGTTCAACCGTAAGGAGGTATGGATATGAGTGAAAAAGAAAAAAACACTCCAGAAGAAAAGCAAAATCAGTCAGTAGACTTTCAACATTATTTAAAAAAGGTGGACGAATTAATTGATCATTCACCAATTCGTGGTTTATTTGATGAAATTGATAAATTCTTCCATAAGCATGGTGTATTTTCCTCAATAGGTGTTGATATGATTGAAAATGGGGACGAATTGGTCATTCAAGCAAGTTTGCCTGGCGTTAGCAAAGAACAGATCTATATGGATATTGAAGGTACAATCTTAACGATTGGTCTGAAAAATGATACAACTCAAGAAGTAAAAGATGATCAATTAAATTATTCATATAAGAAATATTCATATAGTCAGTCTCAACGTATTGTAAAGTTACCGTTCCCTATAAACGCAACTACTGCTACTGCGAGCTATGAAAATGGTATGTTAGTGATTAAAGGTCAAAAACTTCCTGAATACCAAAAACAAATCTTTTTAGACTAATTAAATATGTTGATAAAAAAGAACACCAACTTTTAAATTGGTGTTCTTTTTATGTAGTAATTTTATGCTGAGAAGACATAATGTGTATTATTTAGTTAACTTTTCAATATCTGATAAAATATCATCAAATGGAACATTGCTGACACCACTATATTCTTTGACAATCTTGCCTTTTTGATCAATCAAATAAAATTTTGTACCATGTATTACTTGAGAGTTATTTTCTGGTTTTTTAACAATTGTTTTAAAGTTTTCAGATGCAAATGACTCAATATCAGCTTGAGAATAACCAGTTAAAAAATGCCAGCTTGATAAATCTGCATTAAATTTTTCCGAATAAGTTTTTAGTGCCTCAGGCGAATCCACTTCAGGGTCAATACTGAATGATACGAAATCAACATCTAAGTTTTTTTCAGCAGCCTTTGTTTGTAATTTAGCCATGTTTGCTGTCATTGGTGGACAAACCGTTTCACAGCTAGTGAAAATCATATTACTAACCCATACTTTCCCTTTTAAGTCTTCTGTACCAAAAGATTTACCTTCTTGATTTGTGTATGTAAATTTTTCTAAATCCCAATTTAATGGATTCTCAATTTTATTTCCACACCCACTTAAAAATGCTAAGCAAAGCACTAAGATCAGTGGCATCGCTACAAAATACTTTTTCATCTAATATCCCCCTAGGTCGCATTGTACTTGTTTATTGTAACAAATGCTTATCCAGCTTTCTAACAATTTGGACGTATTTACATAATTTTTTAAGAATTAACGCAAGAAAATTTACAAACCAAATGTAAAATGGTACATATGAACAAATAATCTTTTTGAAGGGATGATTGTTTATGTCAAGAAAAGTATATGAGAATTATGATAAACCAGCATATCGAAATAGTTTTAAAGACTTTATTAATTGGCGAATTGAAAGAAGTAAAAAAAGAAAAGACTTTAGTCAATCTATTCCTCAAACTGAGAAAAAGTTGGTTTCATATTTATGTGAAAATAAAAGTGATACATCAATTACCTGGATCGGACATTCTACATTTTTAATTCAAATAAATGGTTTAAATATCATGACAGACCCTGTTTACGCAAATCAAATGGCTTTCACAAAAAGATTATCTAATCCAGGTATTGAGCTCTCAGAATTACCTCAAATTGATATGATTTGTATTTCTCATGGTCACTATGACCATTTGGATTTTAATACAATACGTCACTTTTCAAAAGATACTATGTTCCTAATTCCAATCGGCTTAAAAAATAAATTTACTAATCGTGGTTATCGAAATGTCTTTGAAATGAGTTGGTGGGATACAAAGAATCTTGCTGAATTGATACTGCATTACTTCCAATTGGTGCATACGAACCGGAATGGTTTATGAAGCACGATCATATGTCACCTGAGGAAGCCGTCACTGCTTTTCTAGATCTTCATGCTCGTCAATTTATTCCGATGCACTATGGGACTTTTAAATTAGCAGATGATACACCACAAGAGGCAATTGATCGATTACAAAAAGCTTGGGGAGAAAATCAAATTCCTTTAGAGCAATTAAACATTGCATTACTTGGTGAAACAATTCTTCCTTCAATTCAATCAAATAAAAAAGAAGAAGCCTTTTTTTAGGCTTCTTTAAACGTTTACAAAATTATTCTGTATAATAGACGAATCCAATTGCTCCTTCACCAGTATGTGTACTAATAACCGGTGTCGTATAGCAAGGTTCAGGAATGTTAAAGCTTGTAAGTTTTTGAACAGATTCTTTTAATGAATTTGCCAACTCTGGCGCTTCGGCGTGTGCGATTGCTATACCACTTACCGTTTTGCCATTCGTATCTTGCTCGAAGTATTTCGTTAGGGTTTTTACTACTTGCGAATGATTACGTACTTTTCCAACTGGTGAATACACACCACCTTCTAATGAAGCAATTGGTTTAATACTTAATAAAGAGCCAATAAATGCTTTCCCTTTTCCAATTCTTCCGCCCTTAACTAAATTTTCAAGCGTATCTACCATTATATATAAATACGTATTTTCTTTAATTTTTGTAATTCTTGCTACGATTTCTTCAACACTTGCATCTTGATTGGCCATTTTCGCTGCTTCAATAACTTGAAATGCCATTGCCTGAGTAATAAATGCTGAATCAATAACCGTTACTTCACCATCAACCATGTTGGCTGCTGCACAAGCAGTTGAATATGTTCCACTCATTCCACCCGTTAAATGAATTGATATGACTTTACTACCATCTGCAGTTAATTTCTCATAAGTTTCCACAAATTTACCGACCGCTGGCTGTGAAGTTTTTGGCAACTCACTTGATTGTTTCATTTCTTGAATAAATTGCTTTGGAGATATGTCAATCCCATCCAAATAAGTTTCACCATTTATTTGAATAGATAGTGGAATAACATTTATATTTAAATTTTCAATATCTTCTTTTAATAAATCTGCCGTAGAATCAGTAACAATTTTAATTTTTGACATTTATACATCTCTCTTTTCCATCATTCTCATAATCCTAAAAAAGCAATTATCAATTTTTAACAAAGTAAATTTATTATAACATTATTAATTTAACAAAACATTATATATTAAGGTCAAGTAGAGTACATTGTGTTCAATTGTTACAAATTTTTGTCTTAATTAAATGATGTAGTTAAAAAAAAACTAGTTCTTTTGACCTAATTCATAAAATGTTCATTCGATTATTTTAGTGCGTTGGTTGATTTTCGATTCTGGATGCTCGCTTTCCATGCGGCTAAGCTTAAGTCTCCCGGAAAAAGGTAGACATGCTAAAACCACGACGTAGTTTTGAAACGTATGCATGACCACATTCTGCAGGTTCTCACCATTCCCGCTACTCCCATAGGAATCTCGCACCTTCCAAACCAATCAATGTCTTTCAATATTTCATACTAACTATTTTCTATCATCTTTTTCGAAAATGTCTGTTGTATATATCAAAAATTAACATTAACCTAAAAATAAATAAAAAAAACTCGGTAATATACCGAGTTTCAATCATTTATTTGCTAGATTTTTTGTCATCTTTGTCTTCTAAAAGATCATTTGTAAGACCTTGAGTTGAACGCTTAAATTCTTTAAGAGTTTCCCCAAATGCTTTACCGATCTCAGGTAGTTTTTTCGGACCAAATATAATTAAAGCTAATACTAAAATTAATATTAAACCTGGAACACCTATGTTAGCCATTATTTTCCCCCAACTTCCATCCACGAATAAAAAGTAAGTACTTTTGCCTTACTTTCCTTATATAGTAATTTTGTCAAAAATATGCTCGTACGTCAAATCATTTTAAATAAAATTAGACATTATTAATAATTTTACACATTTTAGTTTACATAATATTATTATTCGTCATTAATTAGTGATTAAAAAGAGTCCGATTATAGATTTTTTTCGAATAGTCTAAACTCTTCTTCAGTACTTGGTACAGTTAGTTTACCCGTTTGAATTTGGTCTTTATACAAATTAACTTTATTTAGAATGCTATCTTCAACATTTTCTTTTGCTTTTACAAGTTTAATACCATCCTCATTAAGTCCATACAGTAATGTTTTACCACCTTGGAATTGATGATTTTTTGATTGCTTTGCCACATCATACACTACTTTATCAAGCCTCTTCACGACTGAAATGAGTGTAACATTTTCTGGTAACCCTTGTTGATATTGATCTTGGTCAACACCAATCACCCAAACTTCCTTATTAAGCTCTTTCTTCTGTTTTTTTGCTTCTTTAAATACACCAATTCCTGTTGAGCCTGCTGCTTGAAAAATAATATCTACACCTTGATTAAAAAAATTAGTAGCTATTTTTGTTCCAATCTTAGGTTGTTCAAATGAATTCGCATTCTTTGTTAATACTTCAATATGTTTATCAGTCATTTTCACACCTGCGAGAAAACCATATTTAAATCGATTAATCGCTTCGTTATTACTTCCACCAATAAAACCCACTTTTTTCGTTTTCGTTTTCATTGCTGCAATCATACCCGCTAAAAAACTTCCTTCATTTTCTTTAAAGATAATACTAACCGTATTTGGTTGAAAGACTTTTGAATCAATGATTGCGAAATTGGTATTTTTATATTTTTTTGAAACATTGTTTACAGCATAGTCAATATTATAGCCTGTTCCAAAAATTAATTGGTAGTCGTTTTTTGCTAATTTTCTTACGTTTTTTTCAAGTTTATATTCACTAGTAGAATCAATTTTTTTTGATTCTTTATTTACAATCATATTTTCATCTTTTGCAAATTTGCTAATTCCTTCTTCCATAAATGCTTGATTAAAATATTGATCATCTATACCATAAGTGTTTGAAACAAATCCTATTTTATATTTTCTTTTTGTTGTATCTTTATCATCACATGCAGAGATAGCGACTGCAAATAATGTTATGACAACGAATGCAGCCCTCCATCTATTCATTCCTTTCACCCCATTTTTTCGTATTATTTGTAGTATGAATTTGATAATCATGTTTTATGTAAAAAATAATAGGAAACAGTAACTTGTCAAACGAAGTTTCTGTTTCCTACTCTAATATTTCTTTATTCAAATGTACCTTTTACTAATAATTCACCATTTTGTAACATGACTCTACCTTTTGAAATAACCGTTTCTATTTCTAAAGTCTTTTTATTAAGGAAAACAAGGTCAGCATCATAACCTTCTTTGATTTGCCCTTTATTTTGTAACTTTAATATTCTAGCTGGATTACTCGTGATGACTTTAAGCGCTTCCTCTAGTGGAATACCTTCGTTTATAATAGCATCTTTTACCTCTTTATATAAACTATTTACTCTACCAATCTTCATGCCGCGTAATACACCATTTTCATCAAAATCAGGTAGGCTCGCTTGACCATCAGAAGTAAATGTAATTTGATCGATTTTTACACCACTATTCAACATACGTTTTAATCCAACACTACATTTTACTTCTCCATTTTCAATAAAATGTGGTATTGTACTCGTTGTAAAATCAACGAATCCACCTTTTTTAGCGTATTGAATACCTGCTTCAAATAAATAACTATTTCGATTAATATGTGTTGGATAAAATTGAGTAATTGGTAATTCAGTTTCATCAATGATCTCCTCAATCATAGAAAGCATTGATTTACTATCTCCAATATGTAAATTTACGACACCTGATTTACCAGATAATAAGCCACCATTTCTTGCCTCTGCTGCTATTCTAGCTAATTCTTGTTTCGTGGGCTGCGAAGATCGATGATCAGAAATAGCAATTTCTCCTACCCCTATTATTTTGTCAATTAGGATAATATCTTCTTCAATTTTAGAGAATAGTGTTTTCACTGGCGTTTGGTAAGAGCCAGTATAAACATATGAAGTAATACCTTCCTCTTCCAAAGCTCGACATTTGGCTAAAAGACTGGGCATAGTACGTGTTGTCCCATCGGTTCCAAGCACGCCAATTACGGTCGTAATACCACTTTTAATACAATCTGAAAGTAATAACTCTGGCGTTCTGGTTTTAAATCCCCCTTCACCGCCTCCACCTATTAAATGAACATGTGAATCGATAAAGCCAGGCACAATATAACAATTTGATGCATCCAATATTTGTATGGGCAATGATGTATTTTCAAGGGCCATTTCTTTTTGTATAAATGAAATTTTATCATTGGAAACTAAAATATCTTGCTCGCCGTTAGCTGTTGGTGAGTAAACTTCACCTTTTTTGATTAGAATCATAGCATCCTCCAAATTGTGATAATCGTATGATTTTAGGTTATCATATTTAAATAATAAAATGTTATATATTCTATCGGACAACTACTAGGAATCAAGGCTTTAATGTCAAAACTTGTTAACACAATTGTTCTAGGAGGCTATTTTATGAAGAGAGAAATGAAAGAGGAAATAGCAAATGCAATTACTCATGGTATTGGTGCAATATTAAGTATTCCCGCTTTGATATTATTAATCATAAAAGCAATTCATTATGGAAGTGCTTGGCATATTGTTTCCTTTACAATTTTTGGAGCAACAATGCTTTTACTCTATATTTGCTCTACACTGCTTCATAGCATTCGTCATCCGAACATGGTCCGAATTTTTACGATATTAGACCACTCGGCTATCTATTTATTAATCGCTGGCACATATACGCCTTTTTTACTAGTTACATTGAGAGGTACAATTGGATGGACCTTATTTTCAATCATTTGGACATTGGCTGTTTCAGGTGTCTTTTTTAAATTTATATTTGTTGATCGGTTTGAATTAATGTCTACAATCGTCTACTTGATAATGGGATGGCTCATCATTCTTGCTATAAAACCAATTTATTATGGGATAACTGGTGATGGATTTTTCTATTTATTATTAGGTGGATTATTATATTCAGTGGGATCTATCTTTTTTCTAGCAAAAAAAATACCTTATAGTCATGCAATATGGCATCTTTTTGTTCTTATGGGAAGTGCATCGATGTATATTTGTGTGTTTAAGTTTGTTGTTTAAAATAAGCTTTTTGTGTATATTCTTTTTATTTAAGGATTCGTAAGTTGATGACAACTCCAGGATCTCCCTTTCCGTTGGGCGAAAGCGGAGCCTTATCGGCTGGCTTGCGAGGTCTCAGCTTAATTTCATATTCTAGAAGCAATCCTTCTAAATAGAAAAGAGTCAAAAAATACTTCATTCATAAATAATTGGGTTCGTTTAAACAGTTGAAAACATAAGTGTATTTATTTAGGAGGTGCAATTCGCAAATGAATTCGCATCTTTTTTTGCTTTAGTAAATCCATATTCATTCAATACAGTAGGAAATAAATTCGTCCGACTTATTCTTATGTAATATTGTTGATTTTATTATAGTTTGTGGATTAAAAAATAAGGAGCTTTTTTCGGTGGATCGACTTAATTTTGGTAAGGTCTATTTTTATTTTTATTTCTCTTCCTAAGTTAATTATACCATGTAAAAAAAAGTTAATATAGACTGTTTATTCACATTTACTACTGCTAAAATCAATAGAACATTAATGGTTAGGAGAGATGTTGAATGAGTTCTTTGGTTCTTTGTTTACAGGAAATTGAAAAAACACAGCTTTTACTCGTTGGTGGAAAAGGATTAAATTTAGGGGAATTATCAAAGATCCCAGGAATACAAGTACCAGAAGGATTTTGTATTACAACAGAGGGATATCAAAAAGCAATCGAACAAAACGAAACGTATCGTGCTTTGTTGGATCAACTTTCACTGTTAAAAATAACGGATCGCAACCAAATTGTTGAAATCAGTAAGCAGATTCGACAAGTCATTATGGAAGTAGAAATACCTGCAGATGTAGTGAATGAAGTAACTCATTATCTCTCCAAGTTTGGTGAAAATGATGCATATGCTGTCCGATCTAGTGCAACGGCAGAAGATTTACCACATGCCTCTTTTGCAGGTCAACAGGATACCTATTTAAACATCATTGGTAAAGAAGCAATTTTACAGCATATCAGCAAATGTTGGGCTTCCCTATTTACAGATCGCGCGGTAATCTACAGAATGCAGAACGGATTTGACCACACTCAAGTTTATTTATCCGTTATCGTCCAAAGAATGGTTTTCCCAGATGCTTCAGGGATTTTATTTACCGCTGATCCAATTACTTCTAACCGAAAGCTCCTATCTATCGATGCCAGTTTTGGACTTGGAGAAGCACTGGTCTCTGGCTTGGTTTCTGCAGATTGTTATAAAGTACAACAAAATGAAATCGTCAGCAAGATGATCGCAACCAAAAAATTGGCTATCTATGCCCTAAATGAAGGAGGAACAGAGACAAAGCAGATCGATCCTGATCAACAAAAGACTCAGACACTTACTGATCAACAAATAGTAGAGCTAGCAAGCATTGGAAGACAGATTGAAGCTTATTTTGGTTCCCCACAAGATATCGAATGGTGTTTGGTTAATGACACATTTTATATTGTCCAGAGTCGTCCAATCACTACTTTATACCCTATCCCTGCACCTGATGACGAAGAAAATCACGTCTATGTATCTGTTGGTCATCAACAAATGATGACAGACCCTTTGAAACCATTGGGAATGTCTATATTTCAGTTAACATCCTTTGGACCAAGATTTAAAGCTGGTGGAAGGTTGTTTGTTGATGTCACAAAGAATCTAGCTTTGCCTGGAAGTAGAAAAATGTTATTAGATGCCATGGGACAACACGATCCGCTCATGAAGGACGCACTCATTACCATTTTAGAGCGCGGTTTCATAAAATCTATACCAAATGAACAGCAAGAACAGAGTTCCGGAAAAATCAATAAAAGTGTGCCGTCTACTAATTCTAAAGCAGAAATCGAAAACGACCCGACCATTGTTTCTGAATTGATTAATCGGAATCAAGCTTCGATTGAAGAACTAAAACAAAACATTCAAACAAAATCAGGTTCAGATTTAATAGAATTTATATTAGAAGATATTCAGCAATTAAAGAAAATTTTATTTGATCCAGAAAGTACAGCTGTATTTATGGCTGCTATCAATGCTTCAACATGGATCAATGAAAAAATGAACGAATGGTTAGGTGAAAAAAACGTAGCAGATACTCTTTCTCAATCAGTACCAAATAATATTACTTCTGAAATGGGTTTAGCATTAATGAATGTTGCAGACCTGATTCGTCCATATCCTACGGTAATTGATTATTTACAACATGTGCAAGATGATAATTTTCTGGATGAATTGGTTAAGTTTGAAGGTGGACAAAAAATCCGAGAAACTATTTATGCTTATCTAGGTAAATATGGAATGCGATGTAGTGGAGAAATCGATATTTCTAAAACACGATGGAGCGAAAAACCGACTATACTTCTCCCTATGATTCTCAATAACATCAAAAACTTTGGGCCAAATGCTAGTAAACAGAAATTTGAGCAAGGTCGACAGGAAGCATTAATAAAAGAACAAGAATTATTAGATCGGGTGAAGCAATTAACGGATGGTGAACAAAAATCCAAAGATACAAAAAGAAATATCGATCTGATCCGAAATTTTATCGGTTATAGAGAATATCCAAAATACGGTATGATTAGTCGCTATTTCGTTTATAAACAAGCTTTATTGAAGGAAGCCAATCAACTCTTACAAAACAATGTCATTTATGAAATAGAAGATATATTCTATCTTACTCTTGAGGAACTTCACGAAGTCCTAATTACAAATCATCTGGATTACCAAATTATCAACAAAAGAAAAGATGAATACAAATTATATAAAAAATTAACTCCCCCTCGGGTGATTACGTCTGATGGTGAAATCATTACTGGTGATTATAAACGTGAAAATCTTCCTGACGAAGCGATTGTCGGCCTACCTGTTTCTTCTGGCGTTATTGAGGGTCGTGCACGTGTCATTTTAAACATTGAGGATGCAAATTTAAATGAAGGAGATATTTTAGTCACCACATTTACTGACCCTAGCTGGACACTTTTGTTTGTATCAATAAAAGGTCTAATCACGGAAGTTGGTGGACTAATGACTCATGGTGCAGTGATCGCACGTGAATATGGCTTACCAGCAGTTGTCGGAGTAGAGAATGCTACCAAACTAATAAAAGATGGGCAACGAATTCGTGTGCACGGGACAGATGGCTATATCGAAATATTGTAATTCCTTAAAATATCGTCTAGATTTATTAGTTTCATCGCAGTAGTGTATTCTACAGTGCAAGAGATTAACATATTTACTCGTTTCGATTAACAAAAATAAAAGGCATTGCCAAATGGCAATGCCTTTATTTAAAACTTACCAATTAAAATGTTAGCTATTTTGCTAAATCTTAATAAAGGTATTCAATTTTAAGATTTCTATCGACTTACTCAATTTCGTCTTTTTATTTATTGTTCTATTATATCTTTAATATAGTTTGTTAGTTCTTTAGCATCAGTTATACCGATTTGTTCAGGATAAACAGGTGGATACACTTTTAAAGTAACATTAGCAGGTTTAATTCTATTGCCATTTGCCTCTAAAATATTGTATGTCCCTTCAATTCTTACAGGTATAACAGGAACACCTGATTTTGTAGCTAGATGAAGACTACCTGATTTAAATTCACTCATTTGGCTACCCTTGCTTCTTGTTCCTTCAGGGAAAATGACTAATGAATGGCCATTTTTAAGTTTTTCAACACCGTCTTTTATCGCTTTTAATGATTGTCTACGATCACTTCGGTCCATAAAAACGCAATGCATTTGTTCCATCCATCCTGGAACGATTGGTAATTTAGTTATTTCCATTTTTGCAATAAAGCCGATCGGTTTATTTAAATACCCTAATAGTAAAGGAATATCGAAATTACTCTGATGATTACTTACAAATAAAACAGACTGGTCCTTAGGGATATTTTCCAATCCTTCTACTGTCACTTTACTACCTGTGCAACCAATCATCATTTTCCCAAAATAATCAGGGAATTCGTGCATTTTTCGATCTCTTTCATGTACAGGTAAATCTTTTGGTAATTTTTTTACTGCTGGTAATTTAAGCTTTGCTTCTATAACACCAGCGACGATACGCGTTGCAGCATATATTGTGCGAAACATATTATTCCTCCGTAAATTGAATATGTTAATTATTATACAAAATGCACCAACACTTGAAAAGTATTTACCATTTTATCCTGTATTTACGTAATAAAATTATATAAAAAAAATCGGCTATCACAGCCGATTCTCTTCAAATCAATTATCTTTAGTTTGAAACTTTAGTTGCACTAAAATCTCTTGCTACTACTTTTGCTTTTTCGATAGCGTCAGCTTTAATCTCAGCTGCTTTATCTGGCATAGCTGCCATACCTTCAACGAACAGTGTAGTTACATCAGACACACCAACAAAGTTTAAAGCATTCTTTAAGAAAGAGCTACTGAAGTCGATTGCTGCTCCAGGACCTTCTGAATATACACCGCCACTAGCTTGGATGTGTAATGCTTTTTTGTTTTCTAATAATCCGATTGGACCATTTTCAGTATATTTAAAAGTTTGACCAGCAACAGTAAAGTTGTCGATAAAGTTTTTCACAACAGCTGGGAAACTAAAGTTCCATAGTGGTGTTACGAATACATATTCGTCAGCTTGTGAGAATAACTCAAGATTTTTTCCCATTGCTGCTATCTTTTCTTGTTGTTCAGCACTTAAATCTTCAAAAGAAGTACCGCTTCCTAATTTACCCCATGCATCTAATACAGATCCATCAATCATTGGAACATTTTCATTGAATAAGTCAAAGTGAACAACCTCATGTGTAGGATTCACTTGTTTGTATTCGTTAATGAATGCTTCCCCTACAGAAAGACCAAATGAATTTTCAATCGCATTTGGATTTGCAGTAATGTAAAGTAATTTTGTCATATTATTCTTCCTCTCAGTTTCGTTTATCTTTAATTCGAGATATATTACAGAAAATAAAGGGATGTTCAAATCCCTTACCTTCATAATAATATCTCTAATTCAAGATGTCAACAGTTTTTCATAAACAAAATATGTAAATTTTATTTTTGATTTTTCATCAATTTGTTCGTCAGATTTTGATTTGATCATCCAGTCATGTTCATTGAACTCAGGAAAAAACGTATCACCTTCAAAATGGTGGTGAATTTCAGTGATATATAATGTATCAAAATAGGGAAAAGCCATTTTAAATAATTCTGCCCCACCAATTACAAATAGAACTTCTTCCTTATGCTCATTCAAATATTCTTCTAAATTGTTTATGACTGTTACACCTTCCGCTTCGTAATCCGACTGTCTTGTGACTACGACATTTTTACGATTTGGAAGTGGTCGCCCAATTGATTCATATGTTTTTCTACCCATGATAATCGTATGGCCAGTCGTTATTTGTTTAAAATATTTTAATTCCTGAGGTAAGTGCCATGGTAAATCATTATTAATACCAATGACATTTCCTTCACTCATCGCAACAATTGCAGCAATCATACACTAACAACCCCTTTTATAGCTGGGTGAGAGTCATAATCTTCTAATGTAAAATCTTCAAAAGTAAAACCAAAAATATTTTTGATTTCTGGATTCATTTTCATTTTAGGTAAGCTTTTTGGCTCTCTAGTTAGTTGTAAATTAATTTGTTCAAGGTGATTTGTATAAATATGTGCATCGCCAAATGTATGAACAAAATCACCTAGTTCTAAATCACACACTTGCGCAATCATCATCGTTAAAAGTGCGTACGAAGCAATATTAAATGGTACACCTAGAAAGATATCAGCTGAACGTTGATAAAGTTGACATGAAAGCTTTCCATCATTTACATAAAATTGAAAAAAACAATGACAAGGTGCTAACGCCATTTTATCAAGCTCACCTACATTCCAAGCGGACACAATTAGTCTTCTTGAATCTGGATTCGTTTTAATTTGTTCAATTACTTCTGATATTTGGTCAGTTGTTGACCCATCAATTGATTGCCATGATCTCCATTGGTGACCGTAGACCGGACCTAATTCTCCATTTTCATCTGCCCACTCATTCCATATTCTTACGCCATTTTCTTGCAAATAGCGAATATTGGTTTCACCTTTCAAAAACCATAGTAACTCATGAATGATTGATTTTAAATGAACCTTTTTTGTAGTGACTAAAGGAAAGCCTTCTTGGAGGTTAAAACGCATTTGATAACCGAATGTACTAATCGTACCTGTTCCAGTTCGGTCTGTTTTTGTCATTCCATTATCTAGTACATGTTTACATAATTCTAAGTATTGCTTCATATTGACCCTCCTAAGCTTTTAAACTTTCGATGAACTATATTTATTTTAAAGGTTTCAACTGATTTTTTCTAATCATTTTTCAATATAACCAAAATGAAATTCAGAAGTTTTTCGAATTAATTGCGTAAATCCATATTTTTTAAAACGTTCACTTTTGTAATGATCCTTTAAAACCACTCGTTTTCTTGCTACTCTTTTCGCTTGTTCAATGACTTCATATGTTAAATCATCATAGTTTGCCAATACTTTTAACCCAGCAATTCCGCTTGAAGCTTCAATATTTGTTTCGAACATAGGGTCAAAGTATACAACATCAAAGGAATCATCAGCTAAATTTGATAAATAACTTTTATAATCAATATTTTCAACAATAATTCGATTCGTAATATTCATCCAATCTGATATATTTTGTTGATTAGTTTGTAGTCCTTTTGAAGTTAAATATGCAATAATTGGACTTTTTTCTATTCCAACTACCACTCCCGAATCACCTACTACAAAACTCCCTACAATACTATCTGAAGCCATTCCCAATGTACAATCGAGTAATGAGTCACCCTTTGATAATAAACTAGCATCAATAAAAGGATCATGTTCTCCTTTTAATAGTCTCCTAATTCTAAATACAGAAGAATTTGGATGGAAAAAAAATGGTGCAGATTGTCCATTTTCATACCATTCTAGTCTCTTCTTACCAACGACAAGTATAGGCTCATTCCACTTATTGAAAAGTTCCTCTAAACTAAATTCTTTTCTATTTACTGTTTTACTATTTAAATCTGTTGCAATATCCTGTGCTTGTTTGGTGAGTAATAAAGTTGGTCTTAGGCAAGTTGTAACGATCATATGTCTCCTTACATTAAGAAAAAAGAGGAATACTCCTCTTTTTACATTTGGCTAAAAATTGACTGAATTCTTGCTTTAATGTCTTCTGGGCTAGAGCCTTCAATTTGCTCTCTTGGGATGAAGCCTACTACTTCTTTACCTTTAAACACTGCCATTGAAGGTGAAGATGGTGCAAAATCAGCTAAATATTCTCTTAACGTTGAAGTTGCTTCTTTATCTTGACCAGCAAAAACCGTCATTGCATGAGCTGGTTTCTTATCTGATTCTAAAAGCGCTTGAACTGCAGATGGTCTTGCTAATCCAGCAGCACATCCACAAACTGAATTAATGACGAAAAAAGCTGTATCCTCTAAATTATTCATAAATGATTCTACTTCTTCACTTGATGTTAATTCAGTAAAACCGTTTGAAGTTAATTCTTCTCTCATTGGTTTTACAATACCTTTCATATACTCATCGTATGCATTCATTGTTTTATTCCCCTTTATTATTTTCTGATTTCATTTTTTCAGTCATTTGTTTCCAAACTGATCCTAAAGCTTCTTCACCATTTTCTATTCGATGTAAAGCAAGTTGAACTTGTAATTTCACTTCAAATTCTGGATCATCTAACGCTTCTTTCAAAGCAGGGATCGCACTTTCATCTCCGACTTCGAATAGAAACATTGCTGCACGCCATCTTACTAATTTACTAGGATCTTTTAAAGCATCAATCATAGCAGGAGTAGCCTCTTCAAATCCTAAATCAGACAAGCAGTCTCCTGCAATTCGTCTAACACCTACAGCTTTATCCTTTAATGCTTCATATAAATACGGTAAGACTAATTCTGATTTTATCATACCTAGATAGGCTGTTGCTAACCTTCTGATTGAAACGTGCACATCTTTTAATGCGATTTCTAGAAGTGGCAAATCATCAATTGTTGGATTCACCTTTACAAAACGTGCATATCTCTTTTTCCAATCTGTTTCATTAAAAATATCCATCGTAAATGGTTCGAATTTTGGAGCTTCAATGTTTTCTTTAACTGCCACTTCACTGTTCATTACTTGATTTACGATTGTTTGTATATCTTGTTCTGTATGAGTAGCTGTTAATTCGTCAATTATTTCTTTTTCAATCGTAGATAACTCACCATATCGAATACCATAGTCTACCCATTGTCTTTCAAATACAACATTGGATGCCGCTGAAGTGAGCTTCATGATTGCTTCTTTATAAAAAGAAGGTAATGCAGCCCTTTGTTCTTCTCCGTTTACAATTAGTTTTAATTGCATAGGAATATTATGATACATTTGAACGAAAACTTGAACTTCACCAAAATGAGTATCGATTTGATTCTCCTCAATTTTTGTTTCATTCAAATCTTCACCAAATACATTGCGAACTTGTTGTAATATATTTTGCCAATTTGCATTTGATTTTCTATCAATCGCTAAAAAATCGGATACATGATATACACTTTTAACGCCATCAATGGCTAAAATATCTTTAATGATTGACGGTGCTTTATCAACATTTTCTAATGAATAATGATTTCTGCTACCAGAAGGTAATTCTTCATCTAGTAACACCTTCATTGTATTTGGACTAGGTGTTGGTTCAATTGATTTAATCTTCATTGTGATCTCCTCTTCTTGTTTCATTATCATCATCTTATCAAAAAGAGGAGAAACTCACTATTGTAATGCATTCACAAATTGTTCAAATTCAGAAGCATTTGAATTGCTTACATTTTGAGCTGTCTCTTCAAATTGACCAGTTATTAGGTGCACTTTCTCAGCAACTACTTCAGTTACAAAAATTTGTTTATCCTGCTCGTTAACATAACTTGAAGTTTTCACAATTCCTTCAACTGAAACTTCCATTCCTTTTTTACCTTTTTTTGCAACATATTCCGCTGTTTGACCCCATAACTTTATGGATACATAATTCGTTTTGTTCTTTTTCATATGTGCATTGTAAGTAGTTGTAGCGATACTAATAAAAGATGATTTCCTTCCACTATTAGTAGTTTGTAACATTGGTGTTTTTGTTAATCTCCCTAAAATGACAACATTATTAATCATAATGACCAGCTCCTTTTTTTACTACAATACACTTTTAAACGTACCTCGTAAAAACAAGGAAATGCTCTTTTACATAATATTATTTAACAAATTTTATAATTTAAAAGATAAAAATTAAACTGTTAAAGACAATTGGCATTTCAAAAATCATATTTCACCTTATTTCAAACTTTCAACTAGATCACTTAGAACGGACCATCTTTCCATTTTATTTTCAAGTTGTCCTTCTTTTTCTTCTATCTCTTTTGACAGTTTAAATGCTTCTTCAAAGTTTGAACCAACCTCTAACAACTTTTCATTTAGTCTTTCGATCTCATTTTCTAATTTCTCGATGTCAGATTCTATATTATCCCATTCTTTTTGTTCTTGATATGTTAAGCGTTTTTTCTTCTGTTCTTTTTGATACACTGGTTTTTCAACAATTGCTTTTTCTAATTGAATTTCTTTTGCTTCAATTGATTTTCGTTCTAAATATTCAGTATAACTTTCTAAGGTAGTTGAAATTTTCCCGTTACCTTCAAAAATAAGTAGTTTATTCGTGACCTTATCTAAGAAATAGCGATCATGAGAAACTGTTACAACAACCCCATTAAAGTTTTCAATATAATCTTCAAGAACTGTTAATGTATCAATATCTAAATCATTTGTTGGCTCGTCTAGTAATAATACATTCGGTGCCGTCATTAATAGTTTTAATAAATATAGTCTTCTTTTTTCTCCACCAGAAAGCTTCCCAATTTGAACACCATGAGAATGAGTTGGAAAAAGAAAAGTTTCTAACATTTGTGATGCAGAAATTGTTTTACCGTCTGGTGTATAAATTACTTCTGCTTCTTCTTTAATATAATCAATGACTCTCATTGTTGGTGATTGAACCTCTTGAATTTGAGAATAATATGCTACTTTAACTGTCTGCCCTGTTTCAATTTCACCATCATCAACTTTTTCTTTACCAATTAACATTTTTAAAAGTGTTGTTTTACCGGCACCGTTCTCACCAATAATCCCAATATGATCATTTTGAATTAATAATAGATTAAAATGATCTAATATCTTTTTATCACCAAATGATTTACTAACGTCTTTAAACTCAACAACCTTTTTCCCTAATCGAGTTTGCTTGAAGTTCATTTCTAACTCGACTTGCTCTTGTTGACCCATTTTACCTGATAGGTCTTCAAATCTTTGAATTCTAGCTTTTTGTTTAGTTGTTCTTGCTTTCGCACCTCTACGCATCCAAGCAAGTTCTCGTCTGAATAAGTTGTTTCTTTTCTCGTTTGTTGCAGCTTCCTGTTCTTCTCTAGCCGCTCTTTGTTCAATATAGTACTGATAGTTACCTTCATAGCGATATATATTCCCATTTGATAACTCTAAAAGAACAGTAGTCACTTCATCTAAGAAGTAACGATCATGTGTGACGAATAATACAGCATTCTGAAGTCTCTTAATGTATTCTTGTAAAAACACAATACATTCATAGTCTAAATGGTTTGTAGGCTCGTCTAAGATCAGTAAATCACATGGATGAATTAAAGCTTTCGCCAGCGCTACTCTTTTTTTCTGTCCCCCTGAAAGTAGGGTTACATCTAAGTTTAAATCGTTTAATCCAAGTTTTGATAAGATAGTCTTTGCATTTGCTTCTAGATCCCATGCATTTTTCGAGTCCATTTCAGCTTGTAATGTTAATAATTCATTTTGTAATAAATCATTTAATGGATCAGCTTGTAGTTTTTGAAGAATTTTTTCATAATTTTTTACTAAAATCATGATTTTATCTTCACTTTCGAAAACTGCTTCTAATATCGTTTGTTTTTTATCAAAATCTTCGTGCTGTGGTAAATAACTGATTACATAATCTTTCGGTGCAATAATCTTCCCGTCATCTGCGGATTCTGTACCAGCAATAATTTTTAATAAGCTAGACTTACCGGTTCCATTAACACCTAATAATCCTATTTTTTGCCCTTCACTTACGGTAAATGAAATTTCATTAAATAAGGTTTTTTCACCATAAGTTTTCATTAAATTTTCTACACTTAATATTTTCATTTTGTAAAATTCCACTCTTTCATAAATTGTTCAATGAAATTCTCCACGTATGAATGTCTTTCCTTTGCCATCTCATAAGCACTGGGCGTATTCATTAATTCTTTTAATTTTAATATCTTTTCATAAAAATGATGCAGGGATGAACTTTGATCACTTCTATATTCTTCTAAAGTCATATTTTCTCTAATTTCAAAGTTTGGATTAAACATGCTACGATTTTTTTTGCCACCATAAGCAAATGTTCTCGCAACGCCAATTGCCCCAATTGCATCTAGTCGATCTGCATCTTGGACAATCTTTCCTTCAAGTGTTGTTGGTATGACACCATTGCCACCTTTAAATGAAATGTTTTCTACTATGTATATAATAGCGTTGACTTGATCACTATTATGTAAAAGATTAGAGAGTGTTTCAACCAACTGTTCTTTTTGATGGTTAAGGTCAGTATGTAATTTATCATCAATCACATCGTGTACTAGTGCTGCACATTCAACAATAAATTCATCAGCTTTTTCTTTACGTGCAATGTGAACAGCTAAATTTCTTACACGGTCAATATGGTACCAGTCATGACCACTACTATCTCCGCTATGTATATTCCGAACATAATTTTCTAAATTGTAAATGATTTGTTGCTGATTCATTCTTTGTCCCCCCAAGAATAGACTAGAGTTATTATAACATTTTTCTTTGAATGAAAAACAATGAGAGTATGATTCTACTACGATATTTGTACGATAAAAAACCTTCACAAAAATATGTGAAGGCATTTTTTAAGCTTTTAATAATTTTTCAATAGTAGCTTTCATTTCTTGTGGGTTTGTTTGTGGAGCAACCCTTTCAACAACCTCACCGTTTTTATCAATAATAAATTTTGTAAAATTCCACTTGATTGATTTTAGTCCCATTATCCCTGGAGCGTTTTTACTTAAATATTTAAAAAGTGGATCTGCATTTTCTCCATTAACATCTACTTTCCCTAAGATTGGAAAGGATACACCATAGTTTAGCTCACAAAAGCTTTGAATTTCTTCATTTGAACCTGGTTCTTGATTCATGAATTGATTACATGGAAATCCAATTACAACGAGCCCTTCACTTTTATATTCTTCATAAAGTGCTTGAAGATCTTTATATTGAGGAGTGTATCCACATTTACTTGCAGTATTGACTACGATAACTACCTGATCTTTATAGTTAGATAAAGGTATTAATTCTCCCTTACTATCCTTTACTTGAAAATCATAGATACTCACTATACATTCCTCCTAGATGGATTTACTTTTATAGTAATTTTTTTCCAACTAAATGTCTAATTTTAAAGTCTCATTTTAAAAATTTCTTCAATCTTAGATGCAATTAAATTATAGTTAAGATAAGAATTTGGTTTTCTTCATCATTTTACATATGAAATTGGAGGAAAGAAAATGAAAAAAATCGGCGAACTGACGTATTTAATTGATTTATATGATCTTTCATATTCAAATCGAACCGGAAGTTATGTCATACTTTCAGATGAAATTACTGTTATAGAAACAAGTGCAAGTCCATCACATGAATATTTAATAAATGGACTAAAGGAATTAAATATTCCACTTGAACAGGTAAAACACTTGATAGTGACACATATTCATTTAGATCATTCAGGTGGAGCAGGTTTATTAATGGAAAAATGTCCTAATGCTACTCTCTATGTTCATCCAAAAGGAGCACCACATTTGGAAAATCCAACTAAGCTAATAGCAAGTGCAAGACAAGTTTATGGAGAAGATTTCGACCGTTTATTTGATCCGATTCTTCCAGTAGATCAAAGTAGAATCTATTCAGTCCAACATGGTGAAGAGCTAATGATTGGTAAGAATCATAAACTTTCATTTTTATATACCCCTGGTCATGCAAATCATCACATTTCTATTTACGATCATAACAGTAAATACATGTACACAGGTGATACAATCGGCATTTATTATCCACAGTTAGAAAATGAAATTGGGCCTTTCGTGTTACCATCAACGTCACCTAACCAATTTTCATATGACTTCATGATTAATTCTCTAAATTTAATTAAATCTTATCAACCAGATGCCATCTGTTTTGGCCACTATGGCTTATCGAATCAAACACACTTTATCTATGAATCGATTCCTTCTTATTTAGATTTATTCATTAATAAAACCAATACAATTATTGAACAATATCCAAATTTAACATTCTATGAGAAAAGTACATATTTGAGTAATGCTTTGTTCGAAGAGATTAAACAAGAATTGACTAGCAAGAACATTCAAGCTGATCATCCTGTTTTTAACATCATTAAATTAGATATCGAAGTTTCAGCAATGGGATTAATCCTTTCAATTGAAAAAAATAAAAAACAAAACAATTAAATACTTATTCAAACTGAATATAATGACTATTTTGAAGACCATTTCGGATACGATTTGGTCATTTTTTATTTTTTGGGAATACAAAAAAGCGTGTGATCATTCACACGCCTTTTAATGAAATATTATTACTTTGTTGCTATTGCAAACTGAATTTTATTTATGCTTTTTAGTCTTTTTAAAATTGTTTTTAGGACTATTATTTGTCGGGAATTTCTTAATTTTTTCTGTTCTTACTTTCTCTTCTACATTTTCAGACATTTCAAGTTTACGAACTTCACCATGTGTAACGGTTAACTGTTCAAAGAATAACTTTTGCGTACCTCTAAGAGTAAATAGATGTTTCTTTTCACGCGGTGTTACTAAATTAATAACAGTACCTTGATTCCCCATTCTACCAACTCGACCGCTACGATGAGTATATTGTTCAACTTTTTCAGGCACGTCTAGTGTAACGACATACGGTAAGTCCTGAAGATCGATTCCTCTTGCAGCTACATCAGTAGAAAATAGAAGTGATGTTTTCCCTGATTGAAGGTCTTTTAATACTTTACTACGCTCCATTTTACCTAATTTCGAATGAAGCACTGCAGTTTTGATCCCTCTGAAGTTTAATTTCGAAGCATAGCCTTCTAATTTAAATGGATCATTACTAAATACAAGTGCTTTCATATTTTGCATTGATCCAATTCTTCTTAGTAATTCTAATTTATCTCTTTCATCACAAGGAATAAATCCGTGCATAATATTCCCTTCAAGACTTTGATCAACAGTTATTTCAGATAGGTTTGTGCTTTGTTCTTTTGCAAACTGCATCGCTTGTGGAGTAATAGTTGCTGAAAAGAATAATAATTGACGATCTTTTAATGTTGCTTTGACAATTTGAGGCAGGTCTTTTTGATCATCAGTCTTAATTAATTCATCTACTTCATCAAATACAATCTTTTTAACAGCATGCATTTTAAGTTTTTTTAACTTAATCAATTGCGAAATTCTTCCTGGAGAACCTACAATAATTTTAGGCTTTTGTTTTAGCTTTTCAACTTGGCGTTTAACATCAGCACCACCAACAATTGAAGCTACTTTTATATCGGTATTTTGAGTGTAGTCCTGTACAACTTGGAAAATTTGCATAACCAATTCACGAGTCGGTGCCATAATGACCACTTGTGGATTTTCCTCATTTTCATCAATTAGTTTAAGTAATGGCAATACATAAGCAAGTGTTTTACCTGTACCAGTTGGCGATTGAACGACAACATCTTTTCCTTCTAGAATTGCCGGTATCGCCTTTTCTTGGACAGAAGTCCATTTTGTAATATTATTTTCTTTTATTTTTAAAATTGTTTTTTCTGTTAACTGAAAATGTTCCATTTAAATCTCCTTTAATATTTCTCATCAAACCATTGTAACATTATTTCCGAAATATGTATCAATTCTTCTATTTGATCAAATTCATCTTCTGTTATTTTATTTAAAAATTTAATGTTTAACGATGTTTCTATTTTATTTTTATCAAAAAATGATTGTTTAATGTTATGAAAAACATTGAATTGTTGTTTTGTGTGATTTTGCAGTAGCATTAAACTTCTTTGCAATATTTCAGTTTCAATATCCTTATTAAATAAAAATGTTAGATCTATATAACAACCAACATCTTCACTTGCAGCTAACAATTCAGAGTATAAATCTTTAGCAGTTGCAGCTAATGTAAATTTACAACCCACATTGCTTTTCACACTATTCTTCTTATATGTAATTGAAAATTCACGATTCATTTTCGATAAATTCATAAAATCATCTCTATCAATAATGAGATAATCACCATCTAAATCCTTATCATATAAGATTCCTTCAACAATCACTTTCATATTATCAAATGCTGTTGGATCAAACATATGTACTTCCCCTTTACATAAGAAAGAGGATATCCAGTAAGTTGGTATCCTCTACCTCTCTTAAAAATTATACTCTTTTAAAAAATGTCGATTTCCGTTTCAGGATGCTTACTTTCCATGGGGTAAACCTTGAGGCTGCATCAATTAACATTAACAATGCCAAAATTAAAATAATCCTATAGCTCGGCCATTTTCATCAACATCCATATTTAATGCGGCAGGTTTTTTTGGTAGCCCTGGCATTGTTAATACATTACCTGTTAAAGCAACAATAAAACCTGCTCCAATAGAAGCCTTTAATTCTCTAACCTCTACCTTAAATCCTGTTGGTCTACCTAATGCTTGTGGCTGATCAGATAAAGAATATTGTGTCTTCGCCATACAAATTGGAAGATTTCCCCATCCGTTTTCACTAAATTCTTGAATTTGTTTTTTTGCTTTTGCAGATAAATTAATTCCGTCAGCACCATATACTTCCTTCACTATTTTCGTGATTTTCAATTCGATTGGATCGTTTAAATCGTATAAATATTGAAACGGTTCTTTCGGACTTTTCAGTAAAGAAACGAGAGTCTCAGCGAGAGAAACGCCACCTAATCCACCATGTTCCCAAACTTCTGTTAATACAATATCTACATTATTTTCACTGCCCCACTGTTGAATAAAACTGATTTCCTCTTCAGAGTCAGTAATGAATTTATTAATCGCCACTACGACTGGGACATTAAATTTTCGTATCGTTTCTACATGTTTTTCTAAATTGCAAATTCCATTTTTAATCGCATCAACATTTTCAGTCGCAAGCTCATTTTTAGGTATTCCACCATGCATTTTTAGCGCTCTAATCGTAGCTACAATTACAACCGCATCAGGTGTAACACCAAGCGCTCTTGTTTTAATATTTAAAAACTTCTCAGCACCTAAATCTGCTCCAAAACCTGCTTCTGTGATGACATAATCACCTAATTTTGATGCCATCTTTGTTGCAATTACACTATTACAGCCATGTGCTATATTTGCAAAAGGACCGCCATGAATAATTGCTGGTGTATGTTCAATTGTCTGTACGAGATTTGGTTTAATTGCGTCTTTCAACAATAATGTTAATGCGCCTTGAACATTTAAATCTCCTACCGTTACAGGTTTTTTTTCATTAGTATAAGCAACAACTATGCGTTTTAGACGAGCTTTCAAATCTTGGATATCAGAAGCTAAACATAAAACAGCCATGATTTCAGAAGCTACAGTAATATCAAATCCATCTTCTCTTGGTACGCCTTCAGTAGGTCCACCAAGTCCGATTATAATATTTCTCAATGCACGATCGTTTAAATCCACAACACGTTTCCAAGTAATTCTTCTGATATCAATTTCAAGTTCATTTCCTTGTTGAATATGGTTATCAATAAAAGCTGCAAGTGCATTATTTGCAGTTGTGATTGCGTGAATATCACCATTAAAATGTAAATTAATATCATCCATTGGTAAAACTTGAGAATATCCTCCACCAGTTGCTCCACCTTTTACCCCCATTGTAGGTCCTAATGAAGGTTCACGTAATGCAACAATCGCTTTTTTTCCAATTTTATGAAAAGCTTGTGCTAATCCAACAGTTACAGTTGATTTACCCTCTCCAGCTGGTGTCGGATTGATCGATGTAACTAATATTAACTTTCCATCATCATTATTTTTTAAACGTTCCAATACTGACAATGATAATTTAGCCTTATAATGTCCGTAATTTTCACATCATCTTCAAATAAATCTAAATCCTTTGTAATATCCGATATTTTTTTCATTTTTGATTCAAATGCAATTTCTAAATCTGACTTGCTCATTAAATCATCTCCATTGGCTCTTCTTCAATATCCAAATTATAGCATGATTTGACACTTTTTTCATTTTAACATTCTGTCATTCAAAAATCCTGTCTGGTACTCAAATTAGTAATTCTTTCTACTTATCAAAGAACCGCTTAGATGCATACTAAACATAAGGCATAAATGAAAGGAGTGGAATTATGTATCGTCATAAAAAAAATAAATTGAATAAACGAAATCATCAATTGTCAGATGATCATAATGAAGAATACAGTACAGAATTCTATCCGACTAGGAATGTTTTCTATAGTGATACTGATTCTGAATCAAAAACGTATCTTTGGAAATTAGTTATTGGATATACCGCTCTATTTTTTTCTCTATTTTCATTATTTTTCATGCCGGTATTATTTGGGTTAATCGGGATTGTCCTCGGAATTTATACTGTTACAAAAGGTCACTCAACATTAGGTTATACAGCAATTGGTTTTGGTTTATTCTCGGTAATCGTCTCCATTTTCTATAATTTACTTTTTGTCTTAAGTGCAATTTTATAGTATAAAAAGAGGATTCCATTAGGATCCTCTTTTCAAATTACCCGTTAAACGTTTGTTTTTTCGCCTGTTTTAAGTGGCTCATTACCATCTATTAAATAAATCAGTTTCTCACCTGACTTCACGTCCTTGAAAAACAAGTGTATGCAACTAGTTTAAATTTCTATTTATGAATTTTTGATGAGTATACACAAAAAAAGAGGATTCATAAGAATCCTCTTTTATACTTCAATAACACTCCACTCATCATCTTTTTTAGAGTAAGTTAAGTTTGCAAAGTGATTTGTTATTTCTTTATATTCTTCAACATTTTCTAACACTTCATCTACACCAGAATAAAAATCAACTCGGAAAATAGGTATTTCAATCACTTTTCTATTTTCGACTCTTTCACTAATATCAATAATTAGTCCATCCTCCATTAGAGGAAATAATGTTAGCATAAGTTTTAGATTGATTGGCGTAATTGCTTTCGAACGTTGAAAAATGTTTAAACTTCTACGTTGAAGATGTGACATTTTATATGAAATAACGTTACACAGCATAAGAATAAAATCATTCATTCGTTTATAATAAACTTTTTGATACATTCCATCACTTATACTCATATAAGCAAATGAGTTATTTAATCTCGGTATAAATGGTTTATTTAATGGTTCTTTTTTATGTGCAAGATACAAAAGCTCTGCAATTTCTTTAGGCTCTAGTTCATCTAAGTCTGCTAATTCCTCGAAATCGATCCAACAAAGTTCATCTTGTTCGGTTTGATCTATAATAAATTGATTAATATATTCTTTTTCCACATAAAAAAAAGAAGAATTTAAATTAAAATCCGACCATTGTACATCATGTTTCAATAAAAGAATATTTTGAAGTGGAAATGGCAGCCCTTGTACAAATTCTTTATAATTTATTCCAGAAGTAATAAAGCAATGATTATGCTTATCACCATAAATATAGATAATCTCCTTTACCGAATCAATTCCTGCCAACGAAAATGCCACCTTTAATTTTTTTCTTTATCATATCATATTTTATTGGATAATTATCATTGAAAATGAAAAAATAGATTCTTTTTACCTACAAAAATTACTAATATTTGTCATTTTTTTTAATAATAATGATTTTTTCCCTAGCAATTATACAGGAGGTCTACATAAATTTGTTGTTTTTGTTTGAATTGGTTCTTTTGTAACAGATTTGATACTCCATACTCCATCGTCGTTGGAAAAATTAAACTTTACTAAAGTATATGGTGGTGCTTGTTGTGGTTTGTAAGCGACCAATTGAATTGTTGCTCCAAACACATAAGTTCCATTATATTTCTTTTTAATATTAGTAATTGCTGCACAATTATATTTTTCACCTGGGCCAAACATTTTGAACAATTCGTTATTGATCGTTGGAAATAGAATTGATAAAACAGCATCTTCAAGAACTTCATTTTGTGCAGTAACTGCATATATCGGTTTAGAATTTGAAAATAATAAAAATACAAATAAAATCAGGATTTTTTTCTTCATTTACTGACCTCCATTACATAGATTGATGGTTTACTTACTTTCTATTCTTTACAATTTTAAAAAGGATATGTTACAACTTACATTTTATATGTAATCTTATAAAACGAACTGTTGATTTTCCTAATATTTTCTTGCTTCTGAGCATAGAGCCCTGAAACGATCGACGTATTGAATTATCCTTACAATTATGACCACAAAAAAAGAAAACTGCTTAGATTACTAAACAGTTTTCTAGTCAATTATTTTTTTGTTTGCTCTTCTACTTCTAATTCATCATTGTTGATTTCTTCAAACGTATCAACTGAGCTCGAATCTTTCGTTTTTTCTACTTCAGATTCATTTTCTTCAAGACTAATCTCTTCAACATCAGATTCATTTCCTTCAAGAATAATCTCTTTTTCTTCAAAGTTGTCATCCTCAAGTATCATTTCTTCATTAACTAACTCATTACGATCTTCATTTTGTAATTCTGTTGACTCAATGATATTTATATTATTATTTATTGGTTCATTGATTTCTTTCTGATGAAAAGCTTGTTCAGAAACAAAATCAACACTTACTCTCTCAACTGAATCATCGATAATAAACTGACTGATTACATGGTCTAATTGACCAGCTAGCTCTGTTAATAAGACTGCACTTGATGCTACATCATCCATTGTAGCACTTTGTTCTTCGACTGAAGCTGCAGTTTGTTGCACACCAGCAACGCTTTCTTCTGTAACAGCTGCTACTTGTTCAATAAATTTCATTAATTCCATGCTACCGTCCTGCATTGTAAATAATGTAGTAGCGATTTCTTGAATTTCTAAGTTCATATTTTCTACACGACTATTAATTCCATTAAACGTTTCACCAGTAGCTTCAATAGATTGTGTACCTTTTTCAACTTCTTTAAAACCTGCATTTAATGAGGTTGCCATTGCACTCGCCTCTGTTTGGATTGATTGTACAATTGATGTAATATCCTGAACAGATAATTTAACTCCTTCAGCAAGTCTACGAACTTCCTCTGCAACAACTGCAAATCCTCTACCAGCTTCACCAGCTCTAGCAGCTTCAATTGAAGCATTTAATGCTAATAAATTCGTTTGATCGGCAATATCACGAATTACTTTAATTACTTTTGAGATTGATTTAGCATGAGAAACTAACTGCTCTACATTTTCCACTGAGCCCTTTACTACGTCATGAATAATCGTCATTTGTTGTAATGATTCATTCATTTGTTTATAACCTAGGCTAGTGCGATCTTGAACTTCATTTGAAGCTCCTTTTAACGTTTCGCCTGCTTGACCAGCAACAGACATTTTATCATTGAAATCACTCATCATTTCAGCCATTTGATTTGAAGAATCAGCCTGAATACCAGATCCAGTTGCTAATTCCTGCATTGTAGCTGCAATTTGTTGAGAACCTTTTTGAACATCTGAAGCTGATTGTGTTAATTCATTACTACGTTCATTCATTTCAGTTGAAACATTATTCATCTGTTTCACAATGCGTAGTAAATTCTCTTTTACTTTATTTGTTGCACTAGATAGTAAAGCAATTTCATCTTTACCTTCGAATACTTCATTTTCAACTGCTAAGTTACCTTCAGAAATTTCATTAATAGAATGTAACACCTTATTCATTTTGCCATTAATTAATCGATTAGCAACATATAAAGCAATACTTGATAGAATTGCACTAATTAATACCGCTAATACTAAAACTGATTTAACAGTTTTGATCGCACCTTGAACTTTATCATCAACTTTACTATTTTTCTTCTCTAAAATATTGATAATTTTACTAGAAATACCATCAATATATTTTTGAGTACCATATGCTTGTTGAACAAGTAATTTTACATATGAATCATCTCGATCAGTCGCAGCCGGTACAATCTTCTTCTCTAAAATATCATTCATTAACGTATTATATTCTACTACGTCACCTATTGATTTTTTGATTTCTTTATCATTTATTGTTTTAGTTGTTTTTTTAATTGATTTTAAAAATGCTTTATCAATCGCACGGTAGCTATCAAGTGATGCTTGATCCTTAAACGTAGCATAAGCTGATAATGCTACATACTTTTTATAAAATGTAGATGATAGTTTTTCAGCCATTAATGCTTGTTGATTAATTTGATTTGCATTTTTATATTCCGTATGTATTGAGTTTAATAAACCAAATGTTAATGCTGATGAGACAACAAATACAGAAATTGTACCGATCGTGACAATTCCATATTTCCCACTTATTCGAATATTTTTTAAGCGTATCATTACAGAAAACCCCTTTTTATATATTTAATTTTCAAAAAATAATATGTAAATTGATCTATGTTATTTTCCTTTTGAATCATTTTAAGAACTTTGTTTAACGTTATATCCTTCTGTTTGTAAATAGTTTACAATTCCGTCATGGATAGCCTCTGCGATAATTGTTAATTGCTCACTTGAACTTAAATAAACCTGATCTTTTTTTGAATCAATGAAACCTAACTCTGTAAGCACTGCAGGCATTGAATTATCTCTGATTACTTGAAAATTACCATGCTGAACTCCACGATCAGCCAAATCCCATGCATGTATCATCTCTTTTTGAATGGAAGATGCCAACAATTGACTTTCTGAAATGAACGGATTTTTACCGTTATTACCATAATAATAAGTTTCAGAACCTCCGCCGTTACTTCCACTACCCGAATTTACGTGAATGCTTACGAACAAAATTGCTTTATTTTGCTTCGCAATTCTAACTCGCTCACCTAAATCCAAGAATACATCCGATTCTCTCGTTAAAACGACTTGGACATTTGAAAGTTCGAACGATTGCTTAATTTTCAACGCAGTATCTAATGTAATGTTTTTCTCATTTAACTCCTTAAAGTGTGTACCTGGGTCCTTGCCCCCATGTCCTGCATCAATCGCAATCACAATGGTTTTATCGAGTGAATTCGATTTAATAGAAATGTAATCATTACTTACAAATCCAACTAATTTCTTATACTTAATTTTTGACCAATTTGTATATTTGGTTATTAATACTAGTTCATCACCCTTAAAAACTGAGCCAATAATACTAGAAGTTACAGATTGTTCTGCTCTGATATTTAATTTATCGGCTAATACATAGACTTTTTTTACTAAATTTTCAGTATCATCTTTATTTTCATTATTTTTTTGAGGTGCATCTACCTTTATCACATATTTACTTGAAATAAAAGCTTTGCCATTATTGGAAGAAATTTGAACCCATTCTGAGTTAAATTGCCTACCTTCAAGTTGCTCATTTTGATTTACTACTTTAATAATTGGATGAGATGTTGACGGTCCTAAGCGCATATTGACTTTATTTGCATTCGTTTTGTAAATATTCTTTTCAAATGAAAATTGTATAGATTTTGATAGAAATCCAATTTTCCCATTGAATTTAGCTACGATTATATTACCTAATTTTGTGATTACCATATAACTTTTTCTCTTTGGAATCTCTATGATGTGTTGAAAGTTGGAGGATGGTCCTTCGGTTAGGAACAGTGTACTGTCTGAGGTGATTGTTTGACCTGTAGTAGCGTACTGATTTGTTTGAAACTGCCTAATAAATCTAGCAAAAAGTACTGCAGCTGTTTTTTTCTTCAAGGTAGTATTTTTAGTAACAAAATTTATTTCTTCTTTTGACATTACATTTTCTAATTCAATTACTTGATTTAATTGCGTTTCACTTAATTTTTCATAACCTATTAACTGATACAAAATAGACATCATGTCATAATAAGTTAATTGTTTCTTTAAGCTTCCACTCTTTTCCCACTTCTGATATATAGCATCTAGTTTTAACGCTTTACTAACCAGTTTCGTTTTTTGATCATCTGTAATGAATTTGGAACGCAATTTCTTTTCCTCATCATATGTAAAGTATTGCAGCCAACTCATAAACTCTATATTCGTAATGGTCCCTTCTATATTTAGATCCTTTGGTAAGATTTTACCTTTTTGCAAATAAGATAGTTGAATTTTCTCATCTGTAAAAATGGTAGGTTGTTTAACGGCGGCATTTACAGAATTCGAAATGAATAAAACATTACTAATCAAACATATGATAAGGATTTTTAAACTCCTCATGTTTTTGTCTCCTTTTGTCTAATTCTGTATATATTTATCATATAAGAAAGAAACATATATTGGAAGTTTAATATAATAATATTTAAAAAATTAAATCTATTTATAAATTTAGTTTACATAATAATATTATTGAAACTAATATAATGTGCATGAGATTTATCAACTAGCTTTTTACATAAATAAAAAAGGCAACTAATTTATTTTTTAATTAGTTGCCTTCCATTGTTTAAATATAAACTTTTCACTAAAAAAAGTAATTTCAGGTTGATTTCTACTACAGGATGCTCGCTTTTCCGAGTGGCGAGACCTGAGCCTCGGGTCCACACGTCGTGATTTTAGCATGCCCACCTTGCTTGGCCTTGAGATTAAAGTATAAGTGAGTATAATAAATTTGAGACTCTTTTTTCGTTGGGTGCTAATTTAACCTGATGCCTATTTCTTAAAGGTTATTTTTCAATATCCCTGTCTTTCCTTCATTTCTTAACCATTAGCTTTCTCTGCATTCCAATAGTATTCACTCAAAATTTCTGAAAGTAAATCAATTGTTCGATACAGTTCAGGTAATGTATTATCAACGCCACCTACTTCAATTAATAAAGAATTAGGAGATAAATCTTGGTTATAGACACCATTACCTTGTTTATAGTTCTTACTATAGATCCCTCTCGATAATCCTTTATTTACTTTCTTAATTTCATTATTTATCGTTTTTGCGAATTCTAAGTTCTTTTTGTAATTTTTGTTTTCAACGCCAACAACAAAGTAGAGTTTAGCGTATTTTTCGCCATCAATATCTATGGTTGTTACTTTTCTTCTTTGATCGTCTCTGTGTATATCAATTAAATAATCTAAATTCTGATCTTGAGCAATTGCTTCTTGTACAATGAGTCTAGACATTTTATAAGAAGATCCCCAAGTCCAATCTCTTTTAGATAGTTCAGTTCCGATATTTGTTTTATCATCAACAGCACCAATACCAGCAGCTTGCAAATTCTTCTTCAAACGCTCACCTAGTAAACTAACATTTACTTTTGGTGATGAAGCTTGGTTTGGTGTCTTTGCTCCAGGAATTAACGGTAAAAACGATTCCCAGCTATGTGAATGATAAATAAAGAACACATTTCCATCAGTTGTCTTGCTAGGTGGTTTAGTTGGTTTCATAGGTTCATTGACTGGATCCTTAACATCAGGATTCTGATTAATTTCATGAATCGTTAAACTCGATTCAATCGGTAAATTCGTAAAATCTGTACCCTCACCGGCAACTAATATATTATTTTCAAATTTAGTCATACTTGAAATTTCATGAACTAAAAGACTTTTAGGATCATACAGTCTGATATTCGTGATAAACGAAAATAAAATATTGCTGATAGGTTGTCCATTTTTTGATATGTCGTTTCCTAATTTAAAATGACCATTTTCATACTCAAATGCTTTGATAAACCCTTCATAGCTCATTTTTTCAAACCATTGATGTATGTAGTATGATTTTGTATTTTTCATTGATGTAACAAAAAGACTTGCGACTAAAAATAATAAGACAATGCCAACAAAGACACTTGCCGTAACTCGTTTCAAGTTAATAGATTTTATATAGATTGATTGTCTCATTAAATCACCTCTACTAAATCCTATGTACAAGCTCTATTAAATAGAATGAATATTTCTATAAAAAAGAGGTGTCTTAATAGACACCTTTTTTATAAAATGACATAGATTAACCTTAGCTGTAAAACCTAGACTAAAATACTATCTTCTGCAACCAGAAAAGTTTGTTCTAGGATTTGCGATACAACTGTCTTCAGCTGCACGCAATTGGCGTTCGCAGAAAGAGCTTGGTGATACAGAGTCATTACGCTCTCTATCTTTGTGACAGCCACAGTCCTCATCATTTTTTCTATTGCATGGTTTACGTACAGTTACCCACTCTCTGTCATCTCTTACTGGCTCAGTACGTCTGTGATTACAACCACCACAAAATCCCCACATTTAAAAACACCTCTATAATTATTTTATTGTACATACTTAACATACGTAGAGATGGTAGTTTATGAATGTGTACATACCTATATATAAACAAGTTTTTTCTCTAAATTAGGCAGTTTCATTAAAAAATGCTGAAAATAGAATCAAAACATACTCTAAAAAGTTGATAAAAGTTAGAAAGAACACTCATTACGGTACGTGAAATTCAAATTAATTGGTTGGATATCTTTACAGACCAATTCTTCAAAAAAAAATGGGCGCTATGCCCATTTTATTTATTTCTATATACATATTGATTTGTAGGAGGATCGATCATTTTTGTTTCAGTTACTTCAATGTATGGAATGTTTACTTTAAAAGGTTGATAGTACATTTCCTTAATAACACCGGTCGCTTCAACCCATTGGTCATTTTCAAATGACTGATGTTCAGGTAAATTTAATAATAATCCATAAACTCCTGAATCAGCTACACAATGGATGATACCAAATCGGAATAAGAACAATTGGTTTTCATTTAATCCTTTTTCCTTATATATAAAACCTTTAAACGTTATCTTCTTGCCGATAAAATGGCCAGGCTCATCGTAAAGTACTTCCATTCCTTTTAAGAAATCCTGATCATTTAAAACAATATGTTCCTTGTTAATATATTCTTTTGATTCTTGGTCAATTAACTTCTGATAACCTTCTTGACCATAATAAATGCTTAAATCTGGTTTCAAATACTGTCTTTGCATAAATGGGTCATTGTTATTTGGTTCAGAAACTGGAAAATGAAATCCTTTTGCTTGAACAATCGTAGAATCTAAACTAGCAATCGGCAGGAAAATTCCTGTGATTAATGGAAACATAAAAATAAAACCATTTAATACTTTTTGGATTCCTTTAGACTCTTTATGAACGTGACCATGGTCACATGTATGATTACATTCATGATCATGGTCATGACCTTGATCTGCTGTTTTAAATGTATGAATGACTTGAATGATTGTTAAAAAAGCAAAGAGAATTCCTGCAGTTAATGATAAATAAGAGTATTTCATATTGATATATTTTGAGATACTACCTGTAATATGCATTTGCATTAAAAAAAATGTAAAACCTAATAATACATATGCTCTTGCCATATAGATTCTCCCTTAAATTAATATTGTTATAGCAAACGTTAAAATCGCAGCTAGTCCGATAATAATGAACACATATTTACTTTTAAAGTGTTGGAACAGCATTAAAGTATTCTTAATATCTACCATTGGTCCGAATACCATAAACGCAACAATCGAATTGGTTGAAAATGTACTTTGGAATGATGATGCCACAAATGCGTCAGCCTCAGAGCAAAGTGATAATATAAATGCAAGAATCATCATAACGATAATACTTGTAACTGGACCATTTCCAATTTTCATTAACATCGAAGTCGGGATAAAAGTTTGGACAAAAGCAGCAATGAATGCACCTAATATTAAAAATTTCCCCATTGAGAAGAACTCTTCAATCGCATGAACACACACACTCCATAATTTTCTTTTCACTGGTAATGTTTGATTGACTGGAATAGATTCTAAATCATGCTTTAATGGGTTTTTAATTTTAAGAAATGATAATATGATACCGATTATATATGCTACTATCATTGCAGCTCCAGCTCGATAGATTACTATTTCAATATTATTCCCAAAAGCGATAAAAGTTGCGAAGAGTACAATTGGATTAATAATGGGTCCCGTTAACATAAAAGCTACTGCTACATAATGTGGAACGCCTTTTTTAATTAATCTACTAACTATCGGAACGATACCACATTCACAACCTGGAAAAATAAATCCTAATAATATTGCCACAAAAACAGCACCATACCGATTTTTAGGAATGATTTTTGATAACATGTCTTCTGTTATAAAAATTTGAATAATCCCTGAAATGAAGACACCAATTAAAATAAATGGCAATGCTTCAACTACGATTGATATAAAAATAGTGTTCATTTGCAAAAATGAATGATATAAATTCGAAGTCATGTTCTCACCTCATGTTGCTAAAAATTGAACTCACAAAACCTCCCTAAAATCAGGTCGGTCATGTGAGTTAAAAATACCTTTTTTTCCAAAATATAAATGCAATTGTTGAAGATAATAATGCTGAGATTCCAATAACAATCGGAAAAGCATGTGGTATCTTTGCTAAAGGAATGTGTACATTCATTCCAAAGAAACTAGAAACCATCGTTGGAATTGATAGGATAATTGTAATTGATGTTAAAAATTTCATGACAATATTTAAGTTATTTGAAATAACGGATGCAAAAGTATTCATCATACCACTTAAGATATTGCTATAAACTTCAGCCATCTCTATCGCCTGTTTATTTTCAATGATTACATCTTCTAATAAGTCTTCATCATCTTCATACATTTTTAACACGTTACCTTTAAGAATTTTTTGCATCACAATTTTATTTGCTTTTAGTGATGTTGTAAAGTATACAAGACTTTTTTCAAGATTCAGCATTGTAAATAATTCTTGGTTTCTCGTTGACTGATGTAATTCAGCTTCAATCTCATTCGTTTTTCGGTTAATTTGTTTAAGATAACGAAGATAGTAAGTAGAAGATGTATGCAATAGCTGTAATGCAAAACGTGTCTTCTTAAACGTGAAAAATCCTTTAACCTTTTGATAAATAAATCTTTCGAAAATTGGATTCTCACTTAAACAAATCGTTACAAACGTATTAGAAGATATAATCATCCCGATTGGAATCGTATCAAAAATTGTATTTCCAGTATCATCATGAGCTACAATTGGAATATCCACGATAATAAGAGTATGTTCTCCTTCAATTTCAATCCTTGAACGCTCTTCATCATCAAGAGGGTCTTTAATGAAATCTAAATCTAAATCTAATTTTTGAACTAAAAATTGAATCTCTTGTTCGCTTGGATTAATTGCATTGATCCAGCAACCTTTTTCAATTGTATCGACTTGATTTAATTTTCCCCCTGCATCAGATACGTAAAAATTTAACATATATACTCACCTCTAATTCTAAAACAACACATCACATTTATAGCATACGAAACATTCCTGCTTGTTTCAACCTTTATTATAAAGAAAGCGGTTTTTCTAATAATCAGTTTTATTTAGAAATTTTTTCTATATTTAATACTGTATACAATATTAATTAGAACGAAAAAGGTCACAAATAGTGACCTTTTAGTGTGTAGACAAAGTACTGTAATCTAGGTAATAGTGACCTTTATCTTAATATCCATTTTGATATAAATGATTCATTTCAGTGATATCATTTACATATTCATATAATTTTGCCTGACTTTCTAGCTCTTCTTTTGTATTTTTCGAAAAGTCTCCAGCAGTTAATTGTTCTTGAACACTAGAAAGTGTATTAGAAACGTCGTTTTTTACATCTTCATAATTCATTGAATGCATAAAGTAACCTCATCCTTTCTACATTAAGTTTTTCTATTATATGTAGAAACAGGACAAACCACTCATCAATATTATTTATTTTTATTTGAGATTAGTTTCTTAATTAATAAGTAAACCACAAATAAAGCAAACGCGATCGCAATAAGCATTGGTGTGTATGGTGCTAAAACTTCTTTAGCTGTATCCCAATTTCGACCTAGTTTTTCTCCAACTAACACAAAGAAAATTGACCAAGGAATGATTGCTAAAACAGTATAAAAGGTAAATTGACTTATTGGCATTTTTGCAAGACCTGCAGGTATTGAAATAGCATGTCTAACAACGGGAATGAACCTAGCTGTAAAGACTACACCCACTCCATATTTAGAAAACCAATTTTCCGCCAAATCAAGATGATGCTTATTAATCAGTATGTATTTCCCATATTTTTCAATAATCGGTCTTCCACCATAATAACCGATCCAATATAAAAATAACTGTGCAATTGTTCCACCTATAACCCCTGCAATGATTGCGCCAATAAATTTGATATGACCTTCCGCAACTAGATACCCCGCATATGCCAGTACAATTTCACTTGGTATAACTTCAATCATTAAACCTAATGCCACCCCAAAATAGCCTAATGACGCAAAGAACTCTAATATTTGATGTATGATTTCAGTCAAAAGCTACTCTCCTCTCATATTACAACTTGTACTATCAAGATAATACAAAGGAAACTGTTTTATGTCAAAATTCAGTAAAAAAAGGACCACTATTAAAGTGGCCCTCTCATTTAAAGATTAGTTTTTGATTTCAACGTATTTGTAAGTGTAGTCAGCACCGAAGTTGTGGTTGATTAAACCTTTAACTTTTGGTTGTTGTACATATGCAACTGCACGTTGGTAAATCGGAAGAATAGCAGCTTGATCTTGAACTAAGATTTTTTCAGCAGCTAAGAATGCTTCTTCACGTTTTTCTGGGTTTGTTAAGTATTCTCCACCAGCTTGAGCGATTAATTTATCATACTCAGCGTTAGAGAATGACATTTGGTTGAATGAAGAAGGAGTGATGAACATATCAAAGAACGTCATTGGATCTTTGTAGTCAGGTCCCCATCCACCGAATGAGATATCATAATCTTTAGCAGTTTCTAAGTCTAATTTTTGACCAAATGGAACTGTTTTGATGCTAATAGATAATCCTGGTAAGTTCTTTTGGAATTCACCTTGTAGGTACTCAGAGATTTTTTTGTTAACATCGCTATCAGAACCTAATAATTCTAATTTAACTTCTTTTTTACCGATTTCTTTTAATCCTTGTTCCCAAGCTGTTTTAGCTGCATCTGCATCAAATGTAACTAAATCGCCAGAAGCTTTACGGAAGTCTTCGCCTTTAGCTGTTAAGAAATTAGCTGGAGCTAAACCAGTTAATGGAGCAGAACCGTTGTTTAAGATTACACTTGTAATTGCTTCACGATCGAAAGCTTTGTTTAAAGCTTGACGGATGTTTACATTTTTAAGAGCTGGGTTCTTCGACTCGTTTACACGTAAGAAGAATACTGTTGGCTCTAAGAATGAATCGAAGTTAGGATCTTCTCTGAATTTATCAACAAACTCAGCACTTAAAGTGATACGATCAACTTCTCCTCTTTCGTATAAGTTAACTTTTGGTTGCTCATCAAGAACAATGTTAAAGTTGATTTCTTTTAATTTAACTGCATCTGCATCATAGTAATCATCATTTTTCACTAATTGATAGCTAGTGTTATGTTTCCATTCGCTTAATTCAAATGGACCATTGAAGATTAATTTATCAGCTTCAAGAGCGTAATCTTTACCTTGAGATTCAACGAACTTTTGGTTTAATGGTAAGAATGTTGGGAACGTTACTAAAGAATCAAAGTATGGAATCGCTTTAGCTAAAACAACTTCTAAAGTTTTGTCATCAATAGCTTTAACCCCTAAAGTTTCAACTTTCGCTTTACCTGTAGTTACAGCTTCACCATTTTTAAGTGCGTTCATCATGAACGCATACTCGCCACCAGTTTTTGGATCAGCAGCACGTTTCCAAGCATACTCAAAATCAGCAGCAGTTACAGCATCACCGTTTGTCCATTTTGAATCACGAAGGTGGAAAGTATAAGTTAATTTATCATCTGAAACGTCTACGCTTTCAGCAAGACCAGGTTTAACTTCATCATTTTCACCTAATACATTTAAACCTTCCATTACGTTAGCTAAAACGTTGAAAGATTCAGCATCAGTAGTTGTACCAGAATCAAGACCTGGAAGTTCTGCAGGACCGATTAAGTTAAGAACCTGTGGTAATTTTTTGTCTGTGTTTTTGCCAGTGTCTTTTTCATCTTTACCCGAATTACATGCAGTTAAAAGCATGCTTACAGCAACAGATAGAGATAAAAAATAAGAAACCTTCTTTTTCATTTGTTTGCCTCCCCAATAAAAATAATACAATTAGACTTAAAAACTATTAAAATATTCGAACAATTTATTGTATGAATTTTTAATAATCTTTAATATATCTTTATTTTACATAACTTTTAGAAAATATCAACAATAAATCGACATTTTTTTCAAAAAACTTAATAAATTTTACATAAAAGTTTAACTTTTTGTTAGTATTCACACATATTTTTCCATTTTTTTGTATAAATCCTCATTCCATTTTATAAAAATTAATTTACCTCCTCTAATAAAATTTGGCCAGTTAAAGTAGATTAGTGAATTTTGATAAAGTCTACTTATATCCTCTAGACGTACCATTATAATCAATACTCTCGCCTTGATCATATGTATTGAAAGTCTTGTTTAAAGCTCACGTCTCGCAGATTTTATCTCAATAACTATTTAATCAACTTTCATTTTTAACATGCCATATCATAAGATAAGCTCCCCTATTTTATATATAAATAAACATTTCCTTTTATTACAAAATTTTAAATAGGTGGATTCAAACTCTACTCTCTTAACGCAAAAAAAGAGAAGGGAATCCCCTTCTCTTTTGAAAATATTAGTTTTCGTTAGTTGCCCATTTGTAAGAGAAATCTCCACCAAATTTGTGAGCAATAATACCTTTAACTGAATCTTTTTGTAAGAATGCACGTCCGCGTTGATAGATTGGTGAGATACCAGCTTCGTCCATGATTACTTTCTCAGCTTGTACCATGTAATCCCAACGTTTTTGAGCATCTGCTTCTTTTTTCGCATCATTTACTAATTGATCATACTTAGGGTTTTTGTAATCCATTTCATTGAATGCACTATTTGATAAGAACATATCAATAAATGTCATTGGATCTGGATAATCCGGTCCCCATCCTGAGAATGAGAAGTCATACTCTAATTTTTTCTCTTGATCAAGTTTGATTTCAAATGGTTGTGGTGCAACAGTAATTTTTAAACCTGGAAGATTCTTTGTAAGTTCTCCAGCGATATATTCAGCAGCTTTCTTTCTAGTAGTATCATCATAAGAAAGCATTTTTAATTCAAAGCTATCTTTACCTAATTCTTTCTTCGCTTCAGCCCATAATTTTTGTGCTTCTTCTACATTGTATTTGTTGAAGTCGCCATTATGCTCACGGAAGTCTTTTCCGTCTGGACCTTTAACCCACTCAGAAGGAACTAACCAGTTAGCTGGTTTAGATCCATCATTTAAGATTGCAGTTGTAATCGCTTCTTTGTCATATGCTAAGTCAAATGCTTTACGAACTTTATCGTTTTTGAATAGATCTAATTTTTGATTGAAACGGAAGAAAATTAAACGAGCATCTAATTGTGTTTGGTATTCAGGATCGTCTTTATATTTATCAACGAATTCTGAATCTAACATAACTTTATCAATGTCGCCATTTTCGTATAAGTTAACAGCAGAAGAAGTATCTTTTACAACATTGTATTTGATTTCAGATAATTTTACAGTGTCTTTGTCCCAGTAACTATCATTTTTAGTTAATGTAAAGCTTTCAGCATGTTTCCACTCACTTAATGTAAATGGTCCATCATATAATTGAGTATCAGCTTCTAAACCATATTGGTCACCTTGAGACTCAACGAAAGCTTGATTTTGTGGTAAGTAAGTACCGAAAGTTGTTAACTGTAAGAAATAAGGTGTAGCTTGTTCTAATGTAACTTGTAAAGTTTTATCATCGATCGCTTTAACACCTAGTTGATCTTTTGGTAATTTACTATTAAAAACTTGTTCAGCATTTTTTACATAGTATAAAATGAATGAGTACTCAGAAGCAGTTTTAGGATCTACTGCGCGTTGCCAAGAGTAAACGAAATCATTAGCAGTTACCGGCTCACCATTTGACCAATTCGCATCACGTAAATGGAATGTGTATGTTAAACCATCATCACTGATTTCAGTTTCATCTTTTTTAGCGATTCCATCAACAACTTCATCGCCTTCACCTAAACGAAGTAAACCTTCATTTACGTTATTTAATACTTCAAATGACATTGCATCAGTAGTTTTTGCAGAATCCATTGATGGAATCTCAGTAGTAGTAGTAAGTTTAAGAGTTTGTTTCTTGTCCTTTTTTGGTCCATTTGATGTTGTTTCTGTGTCTTTGCCACAAGCTGCTAGTACTGTACTTAGTACTAAAAGACTTGAGACTGTTGTCGCTAATCTACGCTTCATTCGAGCACCTCCATAGTTTAGTGATTACCCTCTCTGTTTTTCTTATTTTTCTGAATAATCACTTATTACTTTTTCAATATACTACACATTTTTCTGAAAAAAAAGTATTTTTTTAATATTTAATTAAATTTTTATAAAATAATTGCGACTTTTTAGTAAATTCAGCTTATTTTCCTTGTTTTTAAACATAGTAAAATATACTTGTGCCATTATTCACATAATAATATTTATTATAATATTAAATACAATCTTAAAAATCTTATAAATATTTCTAAAACGTGAACATAAAATTTATAAGTTTCCATTCTTACTAATATTTGGGGTATAATAGACTTTATTTTATTATTATTTAATTCAATTTTAGGAAGTGAAATTATGATCAAACGAAGTATTCCAAACCTCTTTACGCTTGGTAATTTGTATTGTGGATTCCTTTCGATTGGTTTTGCTGCAGATGGTCAAGTGAGAAATGCAGCAATTCTTATTCTAATCGGAATGATGCTTGATAGTATGGATGGCCGTTTAGCTAGGGTTTTAGGTGTACAAACACAATTAGGAAAGGAGCTTGATTCTTTAGCTGATATCGTAACCTTTGGTGCTGCCCCATCATATTTAGTTTATTGCACTCAATTCTCAAATGAGGGCTTACTAGGACTTGCGATTGCAGGATTATTCCCATTATTTGGAGCTTATCGATTAGCACGCTTCAACGTAACGCCAATCGCTACTTCGTTAAAATATTTTACTGGTGTTCCTATTACAGCTGCTGGTGGATTAGTCGCATTTTTAACATTATTTGGTGATCGTATCCCTCAAATTGTTATGATCACAATATTTATTGCATTAGCGTTTTTAATGGTTAGTAAAATTAAAATTCCTAGTTTTAAAGATATTCCAATACCGAAATATGGTACTCTCGTTACATTATTTTTAGGTTATGCTCTCTATCTCGTATGGCATGCTAAAAAAGAACAATGGCCATTTTTCATATACATTGCAATTCCATTGTACATATTTTTTATATTTTTCCAGTTCATTAAAAGTAAAAAGAAACAGTCTGGTCAACCAAACCAAAAACCTCGCAGATTTCGTTTAAAACGTAAATCGTAAACAAAAGTATGTTGATTGTATCCAAATGATACGATTAAACATACTTTTTTTTACTTTTATCTATTTTGTTTTTACATATATATATTTCTTGCAAATTAATTTCACGTGTTTTATAATAACAAAGTATTAAATCGTACCAATTACGTTTTATGAAATTTAACTACTTATTTGACCTATCATCTCACTTAGGTTACATAGAAGTTATTATTTTTTTGAAGGATAAAAAGGAATGATTACGTATTAAGTTAAACATATTTCCATTTATCTCGATTAATTTTTATAATCATGACAAATTACTAAATAGAGTTCATACATAGGGAGAGATCAATTTGAAATTCACAAAACTAGCAATGATAACAGTGCTGTTATCAGGAGCCATTCTATCTGGTTGTAACCAAGAAAATACGACAAATGATGAAAACAAAAATCATCTTACAATTTATACAACTATTTTCCCGTTAACGGATTTTGCGAAAAAAATAGGCGGAAAATACGTAGATGTTACATCTATCTATCCTGCTGGTGTAGATACTCATGATTTTGAACCTACATCTAAACAAATCGTACAAATTGCTAATGCTGACCTGTTTATTTATAACGGTGCAGGTATGGAACCTTTTGCAGAAAAAATAAATGAAACATTAAAAAATAATGATGTTTCCATTCTTGAAGCTTCTAAAAATATCGAGTACATTCATTCTAGCGAAGAACATCACGAAGATGAACATGATCACGAAGGAGATCAGCATGATGTTGACCCACATGTTTGGTTGGACCCTACTCTTGCAAAGATAGAAGCAGAAAATATAAAAAATGAGTTAACAAAGCTAATGCCAAAAAACAAGCAATATTTTGAAGATAACTTCGACAAAATTGAAGGACAATTCGATGAACTTGATAACGAACTAAAAAGTTTAATTCTTCACTCGGAGCGTAAGGATATTGTCGTTTCTCATGCGGCATATGGGTATTGGGAAAACCGTTACGGAATCGAACAAATCCCAATTACTGGACTTTCCCCTTCTCAAGAACCATCTCAAAAAGAACTGAAAAAAGTTGTTGATTTCACAAGAGAACATCATGTCAAATATATTTTATTTGAAACCTTTGCTACACCTAAGGTTGCTTCAGTCGTCAAAAATGAAACAAATGCAGAGATTTTAAGATTGAATCACTTAGCTACTGTATCTGAAGAAGATTTAAAAAATAAGAAAGACTATTTTGATTTAATGAAAGAAAATATTCAAATTTTGGATAAGATTTTAAATAATAAATAAAAGGACCCTTTTGGGTCCTTTTTTAGCTAACTTTATATTCATCCGTTAAAAGTTCTGGTCTTCTTTTCATTTCCTTAAACATCACTTCAAACAAATATGCCCCTGTTAAAGCCAATAATGCAATGATTATAAATGTTAATTTATATCCTATTAGACCTGCAAGAGGTATTGTCAATGGCGCGATTGTTCTACCAACTGACCATCTTAGTCCTGCTGCCGCAAAATATTGCGCTCTTTGGTTTTCAGGTGCAATTTTCGCAATAAATGCATTTTGTATTCCTACTACTAAAATCTCTCCTAATGTAAAGATTGCCATAGCAATAAATATGACATATGCAGAGATTGTAAAACCAAATAATAGCATTGAGAATGCATAGCAAATAGAAGAAATGAGGAATAACATTCTTTCGTTAAATTTATTAGTGAGCTTAGTGATCATCACAGTAAATAAGGCTACGATCAAACCATTTTCAGCGATAGTCCAACTGAATAATGTTTCACTATTTGTTTTTAAGATAAAATTCCCAAATGAAAATAAAGTTTGAACCGGAATAGATTCTTTGATATAAACAGCTAATAATAAATCTAATTGTGTAAAAGTTTGAGAGATTAATATACCTGCTAAAACAAATAAAAAGAATACTTTATCAGTAAAAATAACGCGATAATTTTTAATTTGTTTCATGATTACTTTCGAAACACTTTCTTCTTTCTCTCTATTTTCATCTAGCGGTAAAGATTCCTTTATTAAAAATGTAATCATAAGTGCAACCGCTAAGAAAATAATGGAAGATGCAGTAAATAATTCAAATCTTGCTGTAAAAAATAATAAGCCACCAATGATTGGACCAATGACAACATTAATATTAATCATCGTATAAAATACAGCGAAAACTAAATTTCTTTCATCTTTATCTTTAACTGTATCTGCAACCATTGCCGAACTTGCAGGCATGTAAAGCATTTGTGTAATACTGATAATTGCAAATCCAATAAAAGTAAGCCACGGTGACTCTAAAATTGCTGAGTTTGCAATTGTTATTAAGACTATTCCACCCGTTTGAATATAAGATGAAATCACCATCATCCGTTTTCTCCCGTACGTATCCGCCAAATAACCACCGATTAGATTTGCAAAAACACCAACAGCTTGTGAACACATTAAAAGTACTCCTGCTGTCACTTTTCCTAATTCTTCTGAAAAGTAAATCGATAAAAACGGTAAATACATCCAGAAAAATAAGCCAAAGAAAAATTCAGCGACAAGTCGAACTTTCATATTGAAATTCCATTTAAGAATATTCATTGTAACCCGTCCCCCTTCTAACTTACTCACTTTAACACATTATAAAAAGCTGGTAAATTGTAATATTTGACTTTCATATTAAACATCTCATTCTTTTCCAATTGCATCATTCATAAAGTTAAATGAGGATAGCATGTCTAATTTAATGAAATGTAACATACAATTTAGTACTACTTTTAGGAGGACTTCCTATGAAACTCAATATGAATAAAGAGGTTCGGAATATTGCATTTACATATGTTGGCACTGTGATTGGAGCAGGATTTGCAACAGGAAAAGAGATCGTAGAGTTCTTTTCAATAAATGGGGTATATGGGGCAATTGGTATATTATTTGCCACTATTTTATTTTGTTGGTTTGGAACAAAAATTATGGAGATTGCACATACATATCAATTAAAGTCAGCCCAGCAATTTAATGTATTACTGTTTGGTGAACTTGGCGGGAATATCATAAATGGTCTTTTATTTTTTGTGTTATTAGGGGTTACAAGTGTCATGCTTTCGGGGGCAGGTGCAGTATTCAAAAACTATTTACACTTTCATCCATTTATCGGTTCAATTCTATTTATCTTTCTTACTTTTATGGTCTTGAGAAAAGGAACTAGTGGATTATTTAGCTTAAACAACACTGTGGTACCAATCATGTGTGCTTTTATCGTTGCAGTGTTTATTAACTCGTATCTACCATTTTCAATAAGTGACTTTAACGTAAACAATATGCTGCCATCTTTAAATGGTCTTAATCTATCAGTTTTTACTAAACCAATTACATATGTATGCTTAAATATGGCTTTAGCTCAAGCTGTATTAGTACCGATTGGATCAGAATGCAAAGACAAATCTTCTATTGTGAGTGGTGGCATATTAGGTGGCCTTATATTAGGAATTATCCTCTTACTGATCCATTTAAATGTATCTAAAGTGGTAAATTTCCACCAATATGAAATTCCTATGGTTGAAGTGATCAAACAAATCCATCCAGTCTTTTATTACTTTTTTCTAATGGTAATCTTAGCTGAAATCTTTACAACCTTAGTTGGGAATGTTTACGGAATGTCGAGACAGATTAGTTCAATCATCCGATTAAATAACGATTTTATTGTCATTTTTATACTAATCTGTTGTCTATTTATTAGTGTCATTGGCTATGGCCCTTTATTAACATTCTTATATCCTTTAATAGGATGGATTAGCTTTTTTATCATTTTGACATTATTGAAACCGAGAAAAAAGTCTTCTTAATCACAGTCATCGCATACTTCATAGTACAAGCCAAATTCAATATGCAATGTTGGTTTCCATTCAATCTTAAACATTCTGCTTTGCCATCTCTCAATTACGAATTGAATTGAACATTCATCTTCATCATTAATCAATACCATTTGATGTACTTGTAAACTTTTAACTGTAAAACGGTTTACATTTTCTACAAACCAATCAATCGTTAACTCGTCATATTCATTTAAAATAAATTTTACATAAGTACTCGGTTGCTTCTCCAAGTCCGCTTCATTAAATATACCCTCATCAGTTACGATGATGGCATATTCATCTTTATCATTTTTATGTAATTTTAATTGAAAAGTATTTTCTAAAAAACAAATCATGATCTCACCTTCTAAGTTTGTATTTGTTGATAGTTTAACATGATGATGGGTATTCGATAAAGGAATAAGGGATTATGTACGTTTGAAAGTGGAAAAGTATATCAAAAAAGAAATAGGGTAGCTCAACATACATTTGTATTTTGAGTACACTATTTCTTATTTATTCTTTATTTAACTATTTTGTATTAATTGGAGTTCAATTAAGTAAATTTGTAGTATTCAAGATTCATGATTGATTTTTTGATGTATGAACAAAGATAATTTTTCCTTCTTCAGAAAATTTTAAAGAAGCATCAAATTGATTTCCATCTTTAACAAAACCTTGAATAACTTCAGTAGGCTCTTTTGATAATAATTGCTTAATCATCGATTTAGTAATATTTTTGCCTAATATTTTCTTTGAAATTGTAACGGTACATTTTGTTTTCTGGTAATTGTCGCAGCCGTAAAAAGTACCTTTATCTACTAGTTTCCCATCACATTTAATACATTTACCTACACTTGTGGATTTCTTTTTACTTCCAAATTTGGCGCTTTTCATTTCATCTATACGATAATCTGAAAAGTTCCATTGAGATTCATTTTGAAATGCATCATGAATTATTTTTTCTGTTAGCTTTTTTGCTTGATCCATAAAATCAATGCTACTCGCTTTACCGTCACCAATTTCACTTAATCTTTGCTCCCATTTAGCAGTCATTTCAGGAGATGTTAAAATATTTTCGCCAAGTGCATAAATAATTAGCTTTCCTTTATCAGTTGCATAAACTTGATTTTTCTTAACGTCGATATACTTTCTATTTTTTAAAGTCCCAATTATCCCCGCTCTGGTTGCTTCAGTTCCAAGACCTTCTGTTTTATTTAGAATTTTCGTTAACTCTGGATTTTCGATATGTTTTCCAGCTGATTTCATCAATGTAATCAATTGACCTTCTGTATATCTTTTAGGAGGTTGCGTTTTCTTTTCCTTTACTTCAACTTTCTTTACTATACCTTGATCACCTGTTGTTACAATTGGCAGATTTTGTTCGTCAGTATTTTTTTCCTTTGATTTTTCAAAGATTACTTTTCTCCAGCCTTCTTGGATTAAGGTTTTCCCTTTAGAAACAAAGCTTGCACGTTGGTCAACAAGTGTATGAATAGTTGTATAATCAAAGATTGCACTTTCATAGTGCGCACTAATCAAGCGATTGACAATTAATTCATATATTTTTTGTTCCTCATCGTTTAATTTATTCATAGAAGGAACTTGTTCTGTTGGTATAATCGCATAGTGGTCTGTCACTTTTTTTTCGTTTACATAGCGACTATTATTTAAAATAGAAGGATTCGGTAACGGAAAAAACCCTTGAAACTGCTCAATATTTTGTATTTTTTTTAGAATATCAGGCAACATCATAGCTTCTTCTTTCGTTATAAAACTTGAATCTGACCTTGGATATGAAATAATTCCTTTAACATAAAGTTTTTGCGCTATTTCTAAGGTTTTCTGTGGTGAAAATTTAAATTTAGCATTTGCGTCTGCTTGTAAAGACGATAAGTTATATAAAAAAGGCGGATGAAATTCTTTTCGTTCCTGCTCAATTTCAGTAATATGGGCATCTTTTTCAACACAAAACGTTGCAATTTTTTCTGCTAATTCTTTTGTTTTAATTTTCGAGTCCTGATTTTTATGCCATTTACCAAAGAATTTATCTTTTCCAAATTGAAATGTCGCTAATACTTCCCAAAATGGTTCAGATTGAAATTTTTCAATTTCAAGTTCTCTTTTTACAATCAATGCTAAAGTAGGTGTTTGTACTCTGCCAAGGGAAAATACGTCTTGAATCCCTTTCTTTTGAAGATGCAATGAATATACACGTGATGCATTCATTCCTACTAGCCAATCTGCACAGGCACGACTATATGCTTCAAAAAATAAATTCTTTGTCTCACCTTCATCTAATAATTGACTAAACCCTTTTCTCACAGCATTTTCCGTTAAGGAAGAAATCCAAAGACGTTTCATTGGTTTTTTATTTCCTGCGAGATTTAAGATTAGTCTGACGATATGCTCTCCTTCACGCTCACAGTCTCCTGCAAGAATGATTTCACTCACTTCATCTGTATGGACTAAATTCTTAATGATGGAAAATTGATCATATTTTCCCTTTGTTACTTTATGCTGAAAACGATTCGGTATAATTGGTAGAGTTGTAAGTGACCACTTTTTCCATTTTTCATCATACTCTTCTGGAGATAATAGCTCACATAAATGACCAATCGCCCAAGTTAAGTAAGCCCCCTTGGGGAAAAACTCATTTGGTTGAATGATTAAGTAGCCCTTTTTCTTTTGAAATTGAAAAGGTGCCGCTAGTTTTAATCCTTGGTCAGGCTTCTCCGCTATAATTAATTTCATGTTAATCCTCACATTTAAACAGTTTTATCTATATCTATTTATATCATCACATTATTATATAACGTATTAATCCCATGGAAAATAAAAAATGTGTTTTGTGGCTTCGACGAGGAAATAAATTAGGGGTTAACGAACAATGGAATTCCCATCTATGTAGAGGAAATTCCATCATTAAAAAATATAGTCACAACGTTTTAGTTGATGATTACTCGCATGCTGGATTTCTAGGTATTTGTTTAAATTCCACTTCTTCTATTAATTTAACTCGTCTAATGACAATAAAGACAAAATTTGATGTCCAAATATATTGCGGGAAACCTGATTCGTCTAACTTAACTGCTTGAAAGTGATCGTCCATCATTTCTTCAAATCGTTCCTGTGTAAGTTCTTCATTCTCCAATTGGAAGTTAATCCAGGTACAATGTATCATAAGTCATCTCTCCATCTCTTTTAGAACGTTTAATGATCATAATCAATTACAATTACATTATAATCTTCCTAACATACTTTGTGAATACTTTCACATAAAATATTATTTTCAAGCAAAACTTATGTCGAAATAATGAATATTGTGAACAAATTAAGTCGTAAAGCGCTTACTTGACTTCTATTTCTAATAGTTGTATATTAATTTCAACATTTATTAAGTCATAATTAACTCAATAAATGCAAATTTTTACGCGCTTTCATGTGCAATGTTTTAGGAGGAAAAGAAGTATGCAAGGTAAAGTAAAATGGTTTAACAATGAAAAAGGATTTGGCTTTATCGAAGTTGAAGGTGGAGATGATGTATTCGTACATTTCTCAGCTATTCAAAACGACGGATTCAAATCATTAGACGAAGGCCAAGAAGTTTCTTTTGACATCGTTGAAGGTAACCGCGGACCTCAAGCTGCTAACGTAGTAAAGATCTAATACAACTTTGACTACATAAAGGACTGATTATTTCAGTCCTTTTTTTATGTATATATCATAAGAAAGAATTCTAAAGCTTATAGTCTACTGTTTAAGATTTAGATTTTCTTAATACTAGTTGCCACGTAACACCAAAACAATCAGTCACCCAGGTTACCTTACTAAAATCATTCATTTCAACTGGTCCCATGAGCACTTGCCCATCACCCTTCAATCCGTCAAAAATTAAATCGAACTCCGCATTGTCATTGCATTCTATGTAAAATGAAACTGCCCAAGTAAAATATGGACAAGACTCTTTTTCCATATCCAAAACCATAAAAGACTGCCCTAAAATTTCAATGATACCATTCAGGATTTTCCCCTCTACACCCCTGTCTTCTTTCGTGATTCTTCGAAGAGAAACGATTTTTGAATTCGGAAAAATACGAACATAATAATTCATTGCTTCTTCGGCATTGCCGCAAAAAGTAAGAAAAGGAGTAATTCTTTGCTTTGATATAAATGGTATGACTTGTTCTGCAGACATTTTAAACCCTCCAAACATACTAATTACTTCATTATAAAACTTAAATTTTCTAATGTAAAAGAACAAAAATTGCTCTCTTGGCTTAGCTAATTTAAAAACAGAAATTTCTACTTTATATATAAATGAATCTTTTATGTTTTGGGAATAATACGAAGTGAAATAAGGAGGTATTATATGTCAGATTTTAATAATTTTGAACAAGTTGAAATGAAAGTGAAAGCTGCACAAAAATTAGTTGGCTATGCAACAATGAGTATGGATCAACAACAATTAACAGATGCAACAGATGCGATTACCCAAGCAAGAAGTCAACTAGAGAAAATGAAATCTCTTGCAACTGATTTAGACGAAGAATTTTTAATTAGACAAGAAGAAGAACTAACTCAAGTTGAACAACAGCTAAGAGAAGCACAAATTTAATAGGAAACAAAAAGAAGGTACTACATAGTACCTTCTTTTTATGTTAATTGTTTGCCGATATTTTTTATTTTTTCTCCAACTGTACAATTCTGAATACAAAAGGATTGAGCAAATTTTTGACTATGTTCTTTACGGAAAGTTTTATATACAAAACAACCTTCACAATAATTTTTTAATAACGTATCAATTTCTTCTAAGATTATTTTTCGTTCCATCTATTTCACCTCTTCAAGTGACTTCAATCGTACTTTCTATTTTATTCCCTTTTAAAGCACTAGTTGCAAGATTATGTGCCTCTTTATTATCATTTCTCTTTAATAATTCAAATTGTAAGGTTAATTTATTCTGTTTACATTTTTTTTCAATTCGGTTGATAAATCTCTCATGTTGTTCTTCATAACAAGGCCAGTCACCACTGATTTGATTCATGACCACTTGAGAATCTCCTTTTACAGCTATTGTTTGTCCCGTAATATTCATTTCTTCTAATAAGAATATTGCATTTTCTAATGCAGCAAATTCAGCTTCATTATTTGTTGACAAACCAGTTAATTTTTCATTAAATCGTTTCCGGAACTTTTTGCCATTTTGATGAAAATACAAGCTGACCCCTATACCTGAAACTCCAGTTGCAATATCAAATCCTCCATCAAAATAAATGACAATCTCATGAGGTTCATCTTCTAATTCTTTTAAATATTTAATAACTTGTTTTTTTGTCCATTGTGAGTCAAATTGATCTAAAAAAATAATTTCTTTCGTACGACCAGTACTCTCGAAGTCTTCAGCCAATAATAGTGCCTCTTTTGTTTCCAACCAGTCCGTATCTAATGTAATTTGATATTTTTTTTTCGTTATATACTTCCAAATAATCTTAAGTTTCATTTTACTCACCTTTCTTAGAGAGTAGTCTATATTCATTATTACTTCTCTAAAACGACTAAATTTATATATATTATAAAAAAATGTATCGTAAATATTAGATAATTTGTACTATCTTTTTTTCTTAAATCGTTTTAAGTTTTCATTTTTTTGAATATATACTAAAATGATGATATAAAACTTCGGAGGTTAACTATGATTGAAGTCTATATTGACGGGGCTTCCAAAGGAAATCCTGGTCCATCTGGTGCAGGCGTTTTTATTAAAGGAATCAAAGAACCTGTCTTTTTAAGTATTCCATTAGAATCAATGTCCAATCATGAAGCAGAGTTCCATGCTTTACTGATTGCTCTTGAATATTGTGTTAAAAATGATCTAACAATGGTTTCCTTTCGAACTGACTCTAAAATTGTTGAACAGAGTATTGATAAGGAATATTCAAAGAATGAAATATTTATTCCCTTATTAGAAAAATCACTACTGTTAATTAATCAGCTCGACTTGTTCTTCATTAAATGGATTCCGTCAAACTTAAATAAAGTTGCTGATGAGCTTGCTCGTAAAGCCATTAAATAAAAAGGGATGTTTTTTATGAAAAATAAAATGATTGCTTTTACCTCATTATTAATTGTTTCCTTCTTTTGGGGCTCTTCCTTTTTTATTGTCAAAGAATCTCTTACTATTGTACAACCATTTACATTTAATGCAATCCGTTTTATCGTTGCTGCAATTGTTCTATTTTTTGTTCAAACCTTATCTGAAAGAAAAAGAGACAAAAGATTTCATGAAAAAGCTGGATATGTTTTTCCTGGTATATTAATAGGATTATTTTTATTCCTCGGTTATGTTTTTCAAACTTATGGTTTACAACATACGACGATCTCAAATGCTGGCTTTATCGTTGGCATCAGTGTAGTAGTCGTACCACTTCTTCTGTTTTTTAAATATAATAAAAAACCAACAATGCCTGAAACAATTAGTGCTGTGATCGCTTTATGTGGCTTGCTTTTCATTACGATTACAAATAATACTTCTCATTTTAATTTTGGTGATTTTATTACATTCTTTAGCGCCATTGCATTTGCACTTCATATTATTTATTCTACCATCTATGCTCCAAGTTATAATTCGCTAAAATTAACGACAATTCAGATTGCGTTTGTAGGGCTTGCCTCTTGGACATTTGCATTAGTATTTGAAGATTGGCAAGTTATATTTAATCAAGAATTATGGACTAATAAATTCTTTATTTTCTCTATTTTGTTTACTGCATTGTTTTGTACAGCTTTAGCATTTTTTATTCAAATGTTTGCTCAAAGAACAATCAGTGCAACAGAAGTTGGTATTATACTCGCAACTGAACCAGTTTTTGCTGCAATTGCAGGATATTATTATGGTGGTGAGAGACTAACAGAGATTGGCCTAATAGGATGTGTCCTCATTTTGGCATCAATTATTTTAACACAGCTAAAATTGAAAAAAAATAAACAGGAACAATATAAAGAAGAAAAAACCATTCACAAAATGTGAATGGTTTTTTTTCCCGCAAATGCCGTTATTCCTTTTATGTCTAAGTAAACCGAAACTCTAAGGTGGATGTCCTCACAAGTAACTTTCATC
>Ga0102589_1000426_pt1 | contig 89893 bp, 75 predicted proteins | sample AraplaMF_Col_mLB_FD_76858 | JGI IMG/M metagenome (GOLD analysis project Ga0102589, IMG submission 76858) | Arabidopsis root microbial communities from the University of North Carolina, USA - plate scrape MF_Col_mLB | ecosystem: Host-associated > Plants > Roots > Endosphere | place: USA...
CTGGCCGACCGCGACCCCGACACGCTGATGCTGGTGCTGCCCGCCGACCACCACATCGCCGATCCCAAGGGCTTCCGCGCCGCCATCGCCACCGCCGCCCCCGCCGCCCGCGCCGGCCACCTGATGACCTTCGGCATGCAGCCGACCGCGCCCGAGACCGGCTACGGCTACATCCTGCCCGGCGACGACATCCCCGAGGCCCCCGGCGCCCGCGCCGTCGCCCGCTTCGTCGAGAAGCCGCCGCGCGAGACCGCCGAGCGCTTCGTCGCCGAAGGCCGCCACCTGTGGAACGCCGGCATCTTCCTGTTCACCGCCGGGCAATACCTGGCCGAATGCGCCCGCCACGCGCCCCAGGTGCTGGCCGCCGCCGACGCCGCGCTCAAGGCCGCCTCGCGCGACCTCACCTTCCTGCGCCTCGACCCCGCCGCCTTCGTCCAGGCACCCTCGATCTCGATCGACCACGCGGTGATGGAGAAGACCGACCGCGCCGGCATCGTCCCCGCCTCGATCGGCTGGACCGATGTCGGCTCCTGGTCGTCCCTGTGGGAGATCGGCGACCGCGACGCCGACGGCAACCTGACCCAGGGCGACGCCCTGGCGCTGGCCTCGCGCAACTGCCTGGTCCGGTCCGACGGCATCCTCACCGCCGTGATCGGCCTCGACGATGCCATCGTCATCGCCACCGACGACGCCGTGCTGGTCGCCGCCAAGGACCAGGTCCAGGACGTCAAGGCCGTGACCGACCGGCTCAAGGCGGCCAAGCGGCCCGAGGCGGTGATCCACCGCGAGATCTACCGGCCCTGGGGCACGGTCAAGTCGCTGCATGCCGGCGACCGCTTCCAGGTCAAGCGCGTCCTGATCCATCCCGGCCAGACCATCGCGCTGCAGCGCCACTACCACCGCTCCGAGCACTGGGTCGTGCTGTCCGGCACCGCCCGCGTCACCATGGAGGGGCAGTCCCGCATTCTGCGCGAGAACGAAGCCGTCTACCTGCCGATCGGCACCGACCACAAGCTCGAGAACCCCGGCAAGATCGACCTCGAGCTGATCGAGGTCCGCACCGGCCCCTATCTCGGTGAGGACGACGTCGTCCGGCTGGAAGCGGCCGACGAGCTGCTGTTCGGGTGATCCCTCCCAAACGGGGGCCTACCCCGAACGATTCATAGATTTAAAGTCTATGAACTCATGGAGGGCGCCATCGATTACAGGTTTCGTTGTTCGATTCCTGGGGTACAGTAGGTTGCCGCTGCGGTCCGCTGCCCGCCCGCCCATGCCGAATCGTTGAAAGAAAGCCGACATGCCAGCAGGCTCTTCGAGACTCCACGACCAGACCATCGCAGTGATCGGCATGGCCTGCCGGCTGCCGGGCGCGGCCAGCCTCGACGAGTACTGGTCGCTGCTGCTGCAGGAGCGCTGCAGCGTCTCCGAGATCGGCAGCGACCGTTGGGCGATCGAGCGGTTCTACCATCCGCGGCGGGGCGAGCCGGGCCGCAGCTACACCCTGGCGGCCGGGCTGATCGAGGCGCCGAACGGCTTCGACGCCGGCGCCTTCCGGATCGCGCCGCGCGAGGCCGAGCAGATGGACCCGCAGCAGCGGCTGCTGCTGGAGCTGGTGTGGGAGGCGCTGGAGGATGCGGGCCTGCCGCCCTCCAGCCTCGCCGGCCAGCCGGTCGGCGTGTTCGTCGGTGCCTCCTCGGTCGACGGCTATACCCGGGCGGTCGGCGATGCCAGCGGCATCGACACCCATTTCATGACCGGCAACACCGCGTCGATCATCGCCAACCGGATCTCCTACATCTACGACCTGCGCGGGCCGAGCCTGACCATCGACACCGCCTGCTCATCCTCCCTCGTCGCGCTCGACGCTGCGGTGCGGGCGCTGGCGCGGGGCGAGATCGATACCGCCGTGGTGGCCGGGGTGAACATCCTGGGCGCGCCGCAGGCCTTCTATGGCTTCTCCCGCGCCGGCATGCTGTCGCCGACCGGGCTGTGCCGGCCCTTCGCCGCCGAGGCCGACGGCTACGTCCGGGCCGAGGGCGGGGCCGTGCTGGTGCTGAGCCGCCTCGACGCCGCGCTGTCGAAAGGGCGGCCGCCGCGGGTCGTGCTGGGCCCGACCGGGGTCAATTCCGACGGCCGCACGGTCGGCCTGTCGCTGCCCTCGACCGACGCACAGCGCCGGCTGCTGGAGCGGCTGTACGGCGAGGCCGGCATCGATCCGAACGACCTCGCCTTCGTCGAGGCGCACGGCACCGGCACCCGGGTCGGCGACCCGGCCGAGGCCGAGGCGATCGGCCGGGCCCTGGGCCAGAAGCGCGACGCGCCGCTGCCGGTCGGGTCGGTCAAGTCCAATATCGGCCATCTCGAGCCCGCCTCAGGCCTGGCCGGGATGATCAAGGCGATCCTGGCGATCGAGCACCGGGTGCTGCCGGCGACGCTGCATCTCGACACGATCAACCCCGACATCCCGTTCGACGCGCTGAACCTGGTGCCGGCGCGGGGGCCGGTGGCGCTGGCGCCGGGCCCGCTGACCGCCGGCGTCTCCTCCTTCGGCTTCGGTGGCACCAATGCGCACGCCGTGCTGCGGGCGCCGCGGCCGGACGAGATGCCGGACGCAGCCCCCGAAGCGCCCGCCCGGGCGCTGCTGCTGTCGGCCCATGGCGAGGAGGCGCTGCGCAGCCTGGCCGGACGCTATGCCGAGGCGCTGGAGCGGGCCGATGCGCCGCCGGCCCGGATCGCCAGCCACGCCGCCCATGAGCGGGAGATGCTGCCGCACCGCCTGGCCCTGCCACTCGACGACGATGCGGCGGCGCAGTTGCGGCGCTTCGCCGAGGGCGACCGGACGGCGCAGCTGGTGTCGGCCCGCGGCGAGAGCGACGCCGGCCCGGTGTGCTTCGCTTTTTCCGGCAACGGCTCGCAATTCGCCGGCATGGGCCTGCGCGCCTATCGCGCCAGCCGGCCGTTCCGCGAGGCCTTTGACGAGGTCGATGCGCGCTACCGCGCTTTGGCCGGCTGGTCGCTGGCCGAGGCGCTGCAGGACCCGGCGCTTGAGGAGCGGCTGCCCGCCACCTCGACCGCGCAGCCGCTGCTGTTCGCGGTCCAGGTGGCGCTGACCGCGGCCCTGGCCGCCGACGGCCTCAAGCCGGCCATGGTGATCGGCCACAGCGTCGGCGAGGTGGCGGCGGCGCTGGCCGCCGGCATGGTGTCGCTGGACCAGGCGGTCCGGATCATCCATTGGCGCAGCCGCTGCCAGGAGCAGCTGCGCGGCCTGGGCACCATGGCGGTGCTGATGCTGGGCCGCGAGGAGGCGGAGGCGGTGCTGGCCGAGGCCGGGCTGCACGACACTGTCGTCGCCGCGGTCAACAGCCCGGTCTGCGTCACCGTCTCGGGCCCGAAGGACGAGATCGAGGCGCTGCTGAAGCTGGCCAGGCAGCGCCGGGTGGCGGCGCAGCGGGTCGGAGTCGACTACCCGTTCCACTCGCCGCTGACCGCGCCGATCGAGGCACCGCTGAAGGCGGCGCTGGCCGATACGGTCGCGGCCGAGAGCCGGATTCCGTTCATCTCTTCGGTTACCGGCGGGCCTCTGACCGGGCCGGCGCTGGATGCGGAATACTGGTGGCGCAACATCCGCCAGCCGGTGGATTTCGCCGCGGCGGCGCGAACGGCGCTGGAGCTGGGCGCCGGGATCTTCGTCGAGATCGGCCCGCGGCCGGTGCTGACCGGCCATCTGCGCGACATCGCCAAGGCGGCGGAGCGCGAGGCGGCGATCCTGCCGACGCTCGACAACAAGGCCGGCGAAGACGGGTCGGATCCGGTCGAGCGGGCGGTGCTGCAGGTGCTGCTGCGCGGCGGCGCGGTCGACCGGCGGCCGCTGTTCGGCGACCGGCCCACGGGGCGGCGCCAGGCCCTGCCGCATTATCCGTGGCAGCGCCGCGACCTGCGGCAGGCGGCGACGCCGGAGCGCATCGATCTGTCGCTGGCCAAGCCGGCGCACCCGCTGCTGGGCGCCCGGCTGGGCGAGGGCACGCCGGAATGGCACGGGTTGCTGGACCCCGGGCTGCTGCCCTACCTGGCCGACCACAAGGTGGCGGGCGAGGTGGTGGTGCCGGGCGCGGCGCTGCTGGAGATGGCGGTCGCCGCCGGCCGGCAATGGTTCGGCGCCGAGGCGGTCGAGGTCGAGGATTTCGACATCATCCAGGCCATGATGATCGCCGAGGGCACGACGCGCGAGACCTGGTTGCGGCTGGCGCCGGGCACCGGCGCGGTCGAGATCCTGGGCCGGCAGCGCATGGCCGGGGAGGAGTGGACGCTGCACGCCCGCGGCCGGGTCGGCCCGAGCCCGGTGGCCACAGCGCCGGACCACGGCGCCGGGGACGACAGCACTCTGCGGCCGGTCGATCCGGCAGCGATCTATGCCGCGGCCGGGTCGGCTGGGATCGATTACGGCCCGGCCTTCCGCCGCGCCGCCGCCATCGCCACCGACGAGCGCCGGATCACCGTCGACCTCGCGCCGGAGGCGGCCGATAACGGCCTCTACACCGCGCCGCATGCGCTGCACCCGACCGCGCTGGACGCCGCCTTCCACGGCCTGTTCGCGCTGTATGGCCGGCTCGGCGGCGGCGAGGGCGGCGCCTTCCTGCCGGTGCGCTTCGCCTCATTGCGGGTCTATCAGTCGTCGCCCGCAGTCCGAGCCCGCCTCGACCTGCGCCGTGCCACGGCGCGGTCGATCCTGGTCGACATCGCGCTGGAGGACGAGGCCGGCACAGCGGTGGCCGAGCTGCGTGGCGCCCGGTTCCAGCGCAGCGCGCTGCGCCTGGCCGCCGGGGACGAGCTGCTGTACCGCTCCGTCCGGCAGCCCTGGGAAGACGGCCGCGCCGGCGTCGCCGCGGCGGAGCTGGAGCAGGCCGTCGCCGGGCTCCTGGACCGGCACGAGGCCGGCGACGACTGGCTGCTGCTGACCGCCTGGGCGCGGTCGATGGCGCATCGGGCGGTGCGGGCTGTGGCCGGATCGGCCCGCTTCACCGTCGAGCGGCTGTGCCGCGGCGGCCGCCTGGCCTTGGCCGCGGTGCCCCACTTCGAGGCGCTGCTGAAGGTGCTGGCCGAGTTCGGGCTGGCGACGGAGCAGGACGGTGCCTGGCGCTTGGCCCCGGCTCGCCTGCCCTCGCCCCAGGCGATCCTGCGCTCGATCCTGGCCGCGCATCCGGAGCGCGGCGCCGAGACGGTGATGGCCGCCCGGCTGTCGCGCGATCTGGTCGCGGCGCTGCGCAGCGGGGAGACGCTGCGCTTCTCCAAGGGCGTCGAGGCGCATGCCCGCGCCGCCTCGCCGCTGCTGCCGCTGGCGGCGGAGCTGGTCGGCCGCCTCGCCGCCGGCCGCGCCATGCCCCTGGCGCTGCTGCTGGTCGACCCCGAGGGCGAGCTGGTGCCGGCGCTGCTGCCGCTGATCCGCAGCGGCGCCCTGACCGTGGCGGTGACCGGGCCGGAGCCGAAGGCGCTGGCTGGCCTGGCCGCGCGCACCCCGCGCCTGCCCGGGCTGCGCATCCTGGACGACCAGACCACCGTTCCGCCGGGCCGCTTCGACTTGGCACTGTCGGTCGGCACCATGGCGGCCGGGGATCAGGCCAAGCTCGGACAACAGGTGGCCGGGCTGCTGCGCCCCGGCGCCGTGGCCGTCACCATCGACACTATCCCGGACACCGTGACCGCCCTGCTGCTCGACGGCATGGCGGACAACCTCACGTCGCAGGACGGGCTGGCGCAGGTCGGCTTCCGGCCGGCGGCCCGGCACCGCGCCGGCACCCCGGGGGCGGCGGCGCAGCTGGTGGTCTGGGACCGGCCGGCCGTCGACGTGCCGGCCGAACCGGCCGGGCCGATCCTGATCCGCCCCGCCGACACCGAGCTGCTGGCCGATCTCGCCGACCGGCTGCGCGGACGGGGCCGCCCGGTGCGCATCGATCCGGCCGCAGCCGCGGCAGAGGGCGACACCGTGCTGCTGCCGCTGATGCTGGACGCGGCGCGCGACCCGGTCGCCTTCCTGACCAAGGCCATCCTGGCGGTGCGGGCGGAGGCTGAGGCCCTGCCGGCCAAGGCCACGCTGTGGCTGGTCGCCCGCTGCGGCAAGCTGAACGGCAAGGCCGATGGCGGCCGCGGCCTGGCCGAGGCGCTGGCGGCCTTCGCCCGCACCCTGGCCAATGAGCAGTCCGGCCTTACGATCCGCTTCGCCACCCTGGCCCCCGCCCTGCCCGACGAGGCCGCGGCGGCGGCGCTGGCCGGGCTGATCGGGTCGGCCGAGACCGAGGTCGAGATCGACCGCGACGGCATCTTCGTCAGCCGGGTGGAAGCGGTGCGGCCGGCATCGCAGGACGCCCCGGCGGAGGATCGCGCCGCCCGCCTGGCCCTTTCGGCTCCGGGCAGCCTGGGCCGGATCGGCTGGATCGCGGCGGAGCGCCAGGCCCCCGGGCCGGCGGAGATCGAGATCGAAGTCGCCGCCAGCGGGCTGAACTTCCGCGACGTGATGTTCTCGCTGGGCCTGCTGCCGGACGACTATCTCGAGGACGGCTTCGCCGGCCCGACCCTGGGCTTCGAATGCGCCGGCACCGTCCGCCGCGTCGGCGAGGCGGTCACGGATCTGCGCGAGGGCGACCGGGTGATGGCCTTCGCCCCGGCCGCCTTCGCCACCCATGTCACGATCCCGGCCCAGGTGGCGATGCGGGTGCCGGAGGGGGTCGACCTGGCCGCCGCGGCGACCATGCCGGTCGCCTTCATCACCGCCTGGTACGCGCTGGTGCACCAGGCCCGGCTGGGCCGCGGCGAGACCGTGCTGATCCACGGCGCCGCCGGCGGCGTCGGCCTGGCGGCGCTGCAGATCGCCAAGCTGCGCGGCGCCACCGTGGTGGCCACCGCCGGCAACGAGGACAAGCGCGCCTTGGCCCAGCTGCTGGGCGCCGACCTGGTGCTGGATTCCCGGTCGCTGGCCTTCGCCGACGAGATCCGCTGGAAGCTGGGCGGCGTCGACGTGGTGCTGAACTCGCTGTCCGGCGACGCCATGCGGCGCAGCCTGCGGGCGCTGAAGCCCTTCGGGCGCTTCGTCGAGCTGGGCAAGCGTGATTTCGTCGCCGATACGGCGGTGGGCTTGCGCGCCTTCGCCCGCAACGTGTCCTATTTCGGGGTCGATGCCGACCAGCTGCTGAACGCCCAGCCGGGGTTGACCAAGCGCCTGCTGCGCGAGTTGGACCGGCTGTTCGCGCAGCGCCGCCTGACCCCGCTGGCGCACCGGGTGTTCCCGGCCGACCAGGCCGAGGACGCGTTCCGGCTGATGCAGGGCGCCGGTCATATCGGCAAGATCGTGATCACGCCGCCGCGCGAGATCCCGGCGGCGCCGGCCGCCGAGGCCTCGTTCCAGGCGCAGGGCACCGGCTTCCACCTGGTCGCCGGCGGCACCGGCGGCTTCGGCTTCGCCACCGCGCTGTGGCTGGCGCAGCACGGGGCGAAAACCATCGTCGTCGCCTCCCGCCGCGGCACGCTCGGGCCCACGGAAAAGGCCCAGGCGGGACGGCTGGCCAAGCAGGGCGTCACCCTGGCGGCAGAGCGGCTGGACGTCACCGACCGGGCCGCCTGCGAGAAGCTGCTGGCCGGGCTGGAGCGCCGGCACGGCCCGCTGCGCGGCATCATCCACGCCGCCATGGTGCTGGATGACGGGCTGCTGCGCGACCTGGATGCGGCGCGGATCGAGCGGGTGCTGGCGCCGAAGATCAGGGGCGCGATCCATCTCGACCTGGTCAGTCGCACCCGCGAGCCGGATTATTTCGTGCTGTTCTCCTCCGCCACCACGTTGATCGGCAATCCCGGCCAGGCCAACTACGTCGCCGCCAACGCCTATCTCGAGGCGCTGGCGCGGACCCGGCGGGCCCAGGGCCTGCCGGCGCTGGCCGTGTCCTGGGGCGCCATCGCCGATGCCGGGGTGCTGGCCCGCGACGCCGCCAAGGGCGACGCGCTGAAGCGCCGGATCGGCCGGTCGTCGCTGAAGGCGGCCGAGGCGCTGGCGCAGCTGGGCCGGCTGCTGGCCCGGCCGGCGGAGACGCCGGCTGAGGCGGTGGTCGCCTGCGCGCGGATCGACTGGCAGGCGGCGACCCGCGAGCTGCCGATTCTGGCGACGCCGCGGCTGGCGTCGATGGCCGATGGCCGCCGGGCCGAAGCGGCAGAGGCCGAGGTCGACCTGGCCGCCATGATCGCCGGGCGCAGCGATGCGGAGGCCCAAGCGATCGTGACCGAGACCATGCTGGGCGAGATCGGGCGGATCCTGCGCATGCCGCCGGCCGATATCGATCCCGACCGCGCCTTCGCCGAGCTGGGCATGGATTCGCTGATGGGGCTGGAGCTGGATGCGGCGATGCAGGGCCGCTACGGCATCGACCTGCCCTTCCTGTCGATCGGCGCCGGACTGACCCTGACCGAGCTGAGCGGCCGCATCGTCGCCAAGCTGCGCGGTGGCGCGCCGGCCGCCGGCCCCGAGGCGCAGCCGCCGGGCGAGGCGGCGCAGCTGATCGCCCAGCATGTCGAGGCCGATCTGGAGGCGGACACCGCCGTGCTGGTGCGCGAGGCCGTCCGCGACCGGGCCAAGACCACTAGGCGGGTGCTGGGATGAGCAAAGGTCGCCTGTCGGACGCCGCGCTGCGGTCGCTGATCTCCGAAGTGCGCGGCAAGGCCCGGGTCGAGGTGCCGGCGGCGCCGGAGCCGCGATCTTACGACACCGCCTTCGAGACCCTGCCGGGCTATGAGACGCTGCGGATGCAGCGCGCTGCGGCCGACCTGCTGGGCGTCGCCAGCCCGTTCTTCCGCACCCATGAGCAGCGTGCCGGGGCGGTGTCGCGGATCGCCGGGCGGGAGGTGATCAACTTCGCCTCCTACGACTATCTCGGGCTGAACGGCCACCCGGCTGTGGCCGCGGCGGCGAAGGCGGCGGTCGACGAATTCGGCACCTCGGTCTCGGCCAGCCGGCTGGTGGCCGGCGAGCGACCGTTCCACGCGGCGCTGGAGCGACGCCTGGCCGAGGTGCATGGCGTCGAGGACGCGGTCGCCTTTGTCAGCGGCCACGCCACCAATGTCGCCGCCATCGGCCAGATCACCGGGCCGGCCGATTTGATCCTGCATGACGGGCTGATCCACAGCAGCGTGATCACCGGCGCCCAGCTGTCCGGGGCGCAGCGGCGGTCCTTCCCGCACAACGACCTGGACACGCTGGAAGCGATCCTGACGGCCGAGCGCGACCGCTGGCAGCGCGTGCTGATCGTGGTCGAGAGCCTGTATTCGATGGATGGCGACACCATCGACCTGCCCCGGCTGGTGGCGATCAAGCAGCGCTTCGGCGCCTGGCTGATGGTCGACGAGGCGCATGGGCTGGGCGTGCTGGGCCCGACCGGGCGCGGCATCGCCGAGGCCAGCGGCATCGACCCGCGGCAGGTCGACATCTGGATGGGCACGATGTCGAAGACGCTGGCCTCCTGCGGCGGCTACATCGCCGGCCCGGCGGCCTTGGTCGAGTATCTCAAGGTGATGGCGTCGGGCTTCGTCTACAGCGTCGGCATGCCGGCGCCGGCGACGATGGCGGCGCTGACGGCGCTGGAGCTGCTGATCGCCGACACGGATGGCCGCGTGGCCCGGCTGCAGGCCAATTCCCGATACTTCCTGGAGCGCGCCCGGGCCGCCGGGCTGGACACCGGCCTGGCCCAGGGCCATGCGATCATCCCGATCATCCTCGGGGATTCGCTGCAGGCGGTGCTGCTGTCGAACCGGCTGCTGGAGCGCGGCGTCAACGTCTCGCCGATCGTGCATCCGGCGGTGCCGGAGAAATCCGCCCGGCTGCGCTGCTTCGTCACCGCCGAGCACAGCCGGGACCAGATCGACCGCGCCGTCGCCATCATCGCCGAGGAGCGGGAACGGCTGCTGCACGAGGCGCCCGCGGCGGCGCGGCTGGGGGCGGCGGTCCGGGGCTAGAGGGTCGCCGGGGCGTCGATCTCGAAGCGCAGGAAGCGGTCGATGAAGGCGGCGCGGATCGGGCGCGGCGCCAAGCGGCCCAGGCGGATCAGCCAGACCAGCGGCCAGGGGAAGGCCACCATGGCGCGGCCGCGGGCGGTGGCGGCGGCGATGTGCTGCGCCGCGCGCTCGGCGCTCCACTGGAACGGACGAGAGCCGCGATAGCGGTCGCTCATGCCGGTGGCGATGAAGCCGGGGCACGCGATCGTCACCCGGATGCCGTCCGGCCGCAGCCAGGCCAGCAGCGCCTCGCCCCAGGCCATCAGCCCGGCCTTGGAGGCGGAATAGGCCGGCTGGTCGGCCAGCGGCATCAGCGCCGCCAGGGACGAGATCAGGACGATGCGGCCGAAGCGGCGGGCGCGCATCGGCTCGATCAGCGGCGACACCGTGGCGATCGCGCCCTCGAGGTTGATGCGCAACTGCGCCGTGACCGACTCCTCCGGCTCGCTGCCGCGGCCCGGGGCCAGCCCGGCCTCGACCCCGGCATTGGCGATTACCACCGCCACCGGATGGCGGGCGTCGAAGCCGCGCAGGAAGTCGCCGAGCCCGGCGCCGTCGCGCACGTCGATCGCCGCCGTCTCCACCTCCGCGCCGCGCTGCCGGCAGGTCGCGGCCACGTCGGCCAGGCGGGCCGGGTTGCGGCCGATCAAGGCCAGCACCAGGCCCGGCGCCGCATAGTGCCGGGCCAGCGCCGCGCCGAGACCGTGCGAGGCCCCGGTCACCACGACCGCCGTGGGCACGGCCGTCACGCTCATTCCCCCGCCTGCGCCGCCCAGGCGGCCTCGCGCAGCGGCCGGACCTCGCTGTCGAGGATGCGGCGGCGGGCGCCGTCGACCGCGAGGTCGATGCCGCGGAGCGAGAAGAAGCTGCCGCGGATCTGGGTCCGCGCCACCACGACGCGGCGGAACGCCTCCAGCAATTCGGGGCGCGGCGGCGGCGCTTCGGCCCAGAAGCGGTCGAGCCCGCCCTGGAAGCTGAGGCCCGGCAGGTCGAACACGGCGCTGCCGAGCGTCTGCAGCGGCTTGCCGCGCTCGAGCGCGAACAGGCCGACGGTGGAGTTGACCACGACCACGCCGATGGCGCCGTCGACCAGAAGCTGCAAGTCGCCGCCGTCGATGAAATCGACCCGGCCGGCGACGCCGTGCCGCGCCGCCAGCGCCGTGATCCGCCGGCGCTTGGCGACCGGGCGGAAATCCAGCGGGTGCAGCTTCACCACCAGCCGGGTGTCGGGATCGGCGCTGCGGGCGAAGGAGGCGATCACCTCATCCGCCGCAGCCACCGTGTCGCGATACGGCGAATGGGTGCGGATCTGGAAATCGGTGTCGAGCTGCAGCGGATGCAGGTAATAGCGCTGCCCGGCCAGGCCCTGCATCACCCGCCGTGCCTCCCGCCGGACCCAGGGCGCGCGCAGGAAGCGGCCGAGCCAGCCGGCATATTCGACCAGCGGATGATCGAGGGCGTGGTGGCGGTAATGCGGGAAGGCCGGCATCAGCGCGACCAGGCCGACCGTCCACAGCACGTCCCACACCGCCCGGTGCAGGAAATAGGACGGCACCGGCACCGGCGGCGGCTCCGCCTCGGCCGCCCGCGCCAGCGCCTGGAAGGTGATGGCGCTGCGCGGCAGGTCGGAATGGCCGTTGACGCCCCAGGCCTCGCAGGTGACCCAGCCGGGGCGCAGATAGCCCTCCTCGAACAGGTGCAGCTTGAGGCCGCGGCGCCGGGCGAGGTCGATCGCCACCGCGTGGTGCGGCCGGCAGTCGCCGAACAGCACCAGGTCGGTGACGCCCTCGCGGTCGAGGATCCCGGCGACGAAGCCGCGCCAGTCCTCGAACCGGCCGCGGAAGGCGATGGCCGGGCGGCGCCAGAACACCGCGTCGCCGCCGCAGATGTTGATCTTGACGATGCGGGCGCCCTCAGCCTCCAGCGCCGCCGCCAGGCGCCGCTGGAACGGCGTGGCGGCGCCCTGCAGGACCAGGACGACGCGCTGGCGCGCGGCGCCGGCCGGGGCCGGGATCGTCCGCACCGCAGCCGGCAGGGGGGAGGCCGGCTGCGGCGGGACCGGCCGCGGCGGGGCCAGCGCACCGGCCAGCCGCGCCGCAGCGGCGAACGGGCGCTGGGATCGCCCGTTCATCACGGCCTCAGAACGGGATGCGGGCGTAGACATCGCCCGACACCGGCCATAGCGCGTCGTCGAAGGACACCCCCTGCGCCACCGGGAAGGCCTCGAACAGGTCGCGGCCGTCATAGCGCAGCGGCTGCCAGGTCTCGTCGATCCAGGTGATCACGTCCTCCCACGGCGTCTCCAGGCTGCGGTCGCGGCAGAAGGCGATCACGCCCGGCTTGCCGACGCCGGAGTAGAAGTCGCGGATGCGGTGGTCGATCCGGTTCTCCGGATCGTCGACGTCGAGCAGCAGGCGGCCGCCCTCATAGGTGCCGAACCAGCCGCAGGGCACGCCATAGGTCTCGGCGATCACCATGCCGTGCAGGCTGGTCGAGATGATCCGCTTGCACGACACGATCTCCTCCACCTTGGCGGCGAAGGCGTCGACCTTCGGCGCGGTGTAGGTGTTGATCAGCCGGATCGACCCCGCCAGGCTGGGCGGGATGTTGTAGCGCTTCAGCGCCTCCTTCACCCCGGATTGCGGGTCCATCGAAGACAGCTCGGAGATGTGCAGGATCACGCCGAGCTCATGCGTCTTCTTGACGTGGTGCATCGGCATGATGCGCGGCAGGAACCAGACCGGGTCGCCGAACACGTCGGGCACCTTGATGCCCTGGCCGCGCAGCACCGCCTGGGTCTTGCGGCCGCGCACGCCATGTACGACGAAATCGGTGTTCTGCGGCCGGATGTACTGGCGGATCGAGCGGTCGACCGGGTTCAGCGTCGCATCCATGCCGGTGCCCCAGAAGTGCAGCACGCCGTTCTTCTGGGCATGGCCGATGGTGCCGACCGCGACCATCCGCTCCGACGCGTCGTCGAAGGCGGCGCGGCGCACCGGCAGGCCGGCGATGGCGGACACCACCACGGCGCTGAGCGCATCGCCGAGATTGGCGTGCGGATGCTCGCTGGTGGTGGCGACCCATGACAGCGGGATCGACAGCCGCTTGGCGTTGAAGCGCAGCAGCGTCTCCAGCCGGTCGCGTGACGCCGCCTCGGGCTTGGCCACCGCCGGGGCGGCGACCGGGGCCGGCGCCGGGGTGGCCTCAAGCACGGGCTCGGGCGCCCGGGCGAGGGCGGCGGACCCGGCGGTCATCGGGGCGGCGGAGGCCGCGGCCGCGGCGGGCTTGGCCGGGGCGGGGGTCGAGGGAACGGTCATGGCGGAAACAACCTTCAGGGCCGGGGCCGGCTTGGCGGCCGGAACCGCGGCCGGGGCCTCGGTCTTGGCATCGCCGGCACGGGCCAGAGCGACGCGCTTGCGGTCCTCGCGGCGCAGCTCGTCCACGGAATGCTGGAGCACGAGGCTGGTCAGCACCGGGTGGTCCCACACGGTCTTGCCGGCCGGCGCCGCCAGCGGCTTGGCCTCGAGCGGGAAGGCGTTGATCAGCGCGTCCTCGTCGATCGACACCGGCTCCCAGACATCGTCAACGGTCTCGATCACGTCCTGCCAGTCGGTGACGATGCCGCGCGGCTGGCTGTAGCTCCAGATCTTGCCCTTGCCGATGCCGGTGTAGAGATCGATGATCCGCAGGTCGGTCGTGCCATTGGGGTCGAGATCGGTCTGCACCAGGCCGGGCTCGTTGCCCTGCGGCGAGAAGTACAGGCACGGGATGCCGTAGCTTTCGGCGATCACCATGCCGTGCAGGCTGGTCGAGACGATGCGCTTGCAGGCCAGGATCTCGTCGACCTTGTCCTTGAGGCCGCCGATGCCGATCGGGGTCACCGTGCTGATCAGATGGACCCGGCCGGCGAGCTCGGCCGGCACCTCGAAGCGCTTGTAGTCGGCCCGCGGATTGGCCTGGGCGAAGGACCGGTCGGCCAGCTCCGACAGGTGCAGGATGACGCCGACATCCCACTTCTTCTCGACCTTCGGCTTGTAGAAGCGCGGCAGCAGCCAGACCGGGTCGCCATAGACGCCGCCCTTGGCCTTGCCGCCGAGCAGCCGGGCCGAGACCGGGCCGCGGCTGGCCGGAACGTGGAAGGTCGACTCCGGCGGAACGGTGAAGGGCAGCCGCTCCGGCATCGGCGCCGACGGATTCTTCCAGCCCGAGCAGCCGGTTCCCCAGAACCAGACTTCGCCGCCCTCGAAACCATGGCCGATGGTGCCGACCGCGCCCATGCGCACGGATTTCGACTTGGTCGGGACGCGGGCGATGTCGAGACCGGACAGCAGGGCCACCATGACCGGGCTGAGCGCGTCACCGAAATTCAGATAGTCCATCTCCTTGGTCGAACCGGCCCAGGAGAGCGGGATCTGTCCCGCGTCGCGCGTGGCCCGCAACAAGCTGTTCATCATGCGCCTCGTACAGTTCGATCAGGTCGATGTGTGGGTGCGGAATGGGGACGCCGCATCAGGCCCGGTCCGGCAGGGGTCGCCGCAGCAGCGCCGCCATGCGCTGCAGCGGCCCGGCCGGCCGCGCCGCGATCGCCGGCCGAGCCTCGGCGGCGAGAGGCCGGAGCACGGTCTGAGGCCGGTGCTGCAGCGGGATCTGCCGCAGCACCGGATGCTCGAACACGGTCTCACCGCGCCGCGGCCGCAGCGGGTTCAGGTCCAGCGGGAAGGCCTCCTGCAGCGGCGCCGTGTCGAAGTCCGGCGGCGCCCAGGCCTTGTCGATCGCCGCCATCAGCGCCGGCCAGTCGGTGCGCTCGCGCCGCGGCTGGCCGTAGATCGGCAGGACGCTGCGGCCGAGACCGCGATAGAGGTCGACGATGCGGAGGTCGAGCGTGCCGTCGGGATCGAGCTCGGCCGTGTGCAGGCCGCGCGGCGCCCGGGGCGAGAAGTACAGGCAGGGGATGCCGTAGCTTTCGGCGAAGACCATGCCGTGCAGGCTGGTCGACACGATCCGCTCGCATTCCAGGATGTCGTCGAGCCGGGCGCGCATGCCGTCCAGGCCGATCGGCGTGACGGTGTGGATCAGCTTGACGTCGCCGGCCAGCTCGGGCGGCACCACGTAGCGGAGGTGCTCCGCCTTCGGCCGGACCTCGAAGGACCGGTCCTGCAGATCGGCCAGGTGGATGATGACGCCGAGCTTCCACTTCTTGCGCGACGGCCCGGGATAGAATTGCGGCAGCAGCCAGACCGGGTCGCCATAGACCGCCGGCCCGACCGCATTCTCCTCGCCCAGGATCCGGCGCGACACCGGCCCGCGCGTCGCCGTGATGTGCAGGCGCGTGCCGGGCTGCGGTGCCACCGGGACGCGCGCCTCGGCCGGGGCCGACGGGTTGCGCCAGCGCGAGCTGCCGGTGCCCCAGACCACGACCTCGCCTTCCTTCAGGCTGTGGCCGATGGTGCCGACCGCCGCCATGCGCAGGCGCTTCGATTCATGCGCCATATGCTCGACCGGCAGGCCGGCCAGCAGCGACACCATCACCGCGCTGAGCGCATCGCCGAGATTGACGTAGTCCTGCTCGCGCGTCGCCGCCACCCAGGTCAGCGGCACGGTCTGCCGCTGCCTGACCGAGGCGGCCAAAGCGCGAATGGTCTCGTTGCCCGGCACGGCCATCGATCGTCCATGATTCCAGTTTCGTCCCGAAGGTTTTAAGCCGGAACCGCCGCCGCTGTCATGCATTTTGCGGTGCGAAATCGCAGTGCGAAGCAAAAATCTGCACTGCGACGCCGCCGAGGTACCTTTCGGTTTGGGTTTAGAATCCGCTTCCGGATCAATATGATGTGCCAAGCAAACCTGAAACCGGCTTTTCCTGGGCCTTGGGCCGCGCATCCCGAATCACCCCCGCCCAAGCAAAACCTGTGAAAGCTTCCCGTGCGACATCCGGCCGCTTCGCCGCAGCGACGGTTTCGACCATTCTGGCCGCGGGGGGAGCCACGCCCGACAGGCAATGACGAGGAACTGCATGCAGATCCGTTTCCCGCTCCTCCCGGCCGCCGCCCTGGCGCTGGCCGCCGGTCTGGCCGCGGCGCCGCCGGCCCGGGCCCAGACCCAGTCCGACAAGCTGCAAGACTTCATGATCATGGATGTCTGCGTCGACCAGCACGACCGGATCGAGCCGGCGCTGGTGCCGGGCGACCGCGACTGCACCCGGCGCCGCAACATCCGCGCCGGCGAGGCCGTGCCCTATCACCTGCACAATTTCCCCAGCCCCGGCGCCCCGTGCCCCGAACGGCTGGGTACGGTGTCGAAGGACAACATCCCGATCGAGAAGCAGGGCGTCACCCGCATCGTCAGCTTCTACGACCGCGGCGTCGACCACAGCTGCCCGGACGCCAAGCCCGACGCACCCAGCTTCGGCAAGCTCGACACCGGCCGCGAGGGCGGATCGGTGCAATGGGTCGACGAGCGCTGGGGCTACATCATGGGCAGCTGGAGCCCGGTCGCCCTGTCCTACTGGCTGACCCCGTCCTGCGCCGGCACGCCCGACACCTCCGGCCGGTTCCGCTACGGCTGGGTGATCGGCCCGGCGACGCTGCCGCCGGAGGGCCAGGGCGGCTTCGAGACGTTCCAGAGCAAGCTGGTCACCGCCAAGGACGGCGGCGAGCCCGAGGCCGGCTGCCCGAAGCGCTTCGCCAAGCCCTTCACGATGTGGATGCGCGACCGCTTCACCTACAAGGACGGCAAGGATCTGGACAGCCTGATCTCGCTGCGCTTCTCCAGCTCCAGCAAGGACGGTCGTGGGCCGGGGCCGGCGACCCAGGTCGAGATCACCTACTGGACCAAGGAATTCGGCCTGACCCGCTGGGAGAAATGGGCCCGCGCCGACTGGGTGCATCCGCGCAGCCGCCAGGCCGCGCCGATGCTGGGCAAGACCCTGTTCGCGCGCGACACCTGCAGCCCGCCCTACAACTTCCGCAGCAGCCCGGTGCCGGGGCTGACGATCAGCGACGGCGGCAGCAAGGACGATTACAGCCGGACCCTGACGCAGGGCGACGAATCCCACAGCTGGCACATGTCGCTGTGCAGCGACTACACCAACATCGTCAAGGATGCCGATGGCGGCCTGGTCCCGCCCTGGGGCCAGGCGCTCAGCAACATGTTCTGGGTGGAATAGCCTGTGACGGGCTTCCGGTGCCCGGAGCGCGATCGCCATCGCGCTCCGACCCATCCGGCTCTAGCGCCGGAAGCCGTCGGGCCGCGGCCCTTCCGACCGGCGGTCGGGAACCGGCTTGACCCCGTCGTGCCGCAGCCCGGCCGGCGCCCCGCGGCGATGCCGGCGGCGCGCCCGCCCGGCCTCGACCCGCCGGGTCTCCTCCTGCAGCCGCAGCACCGTCGTCCCACCGCCTTCGGAGGGCGGCACCAGCCGGCGGCGCCAGGCCTGGCGCTCCTGATGCGAGGCCGGGGGCACCATCGGGTAGGCCGCGGGCAACCCCCAGCGCCGGCGATACTGGTCCGGGCTGAGCCCATGCGCCCGGTCGAGATGGCGGGCGAGGTCACGGCAGACCCGGCCGTCCTCGAGGCAGATCAGGAAGCCGAGGCCGATGGTCTCGGGCAGCGGCACCGCCGGCACCAGCACCGGCGCCGGCGGCACCCGGGCCGGCGCCGCGCGAACGGCTTTCGGCGCCCGGCGCCGCGGCGAGGCCGAGAGATCGTCGAACGCCGCCAGGATCTTCGGGACCAGCGCGGGGTCATCGGGCGTCGAGGCGGGCAGGCGCGCGCGGAAGGCCCGCACGATCTCGGCGGCGAAATCCCGGTGGTGCGGCAGCAGCTTTTGCAGATCGATGTCCGCCCCGGTCAGGCCCCGGCTCGCCTGTCGGCTCGCGTCGTCACGCTGGTCAATTCGCATTCATTTGTCCTTCCGACGCACAGCTTTGATGCCGGCTCGACCCAGTCGGAACCACTGTCGGCAAAGGTTCATGCAGGCGCCACCCCCACCAACCCAATGATCCCATGGCCGGCCGACCGGCCGACATGGTTCCCCCTCCCCTTGAACCCTTTGTCATTGATTGCAACGCGGCGGCGCATATTCGGATAATGCACGTTCCGAATCGCGAAATCAGTCTACCAGCAAGGGCCGAGCAGGTTAATCCTTAAAAACTATTGCGGAGGACCATTTTAAATCGAAGAGCTGAGGGCCAGGCCGCCGCCGATAGGTGGCTCAACGCTCGGCAATGCCGGAATCTCCGCGGGTTCCGTCCGGATGGAACTTTTCGAGACCACGCATTGCGGAAGCCGGAAAAATATGCCAAGATTTCGATATAAAGGTTTTGAGATCTGCAGCCAGTGGTCGAATTCACCGACGACACGCGACGGATGGAGTTGATTTCCGTGCTCTCCCCGCCCCACGGCACAACCTACGGGCTGCAATGTCGCAGGGATGGGAGGATGTTGGAAGGCGTCTATCGGCCGCTCTGCAGGCCCGGAACCGGTACTTTGTGCCGCAGTACCTGGATCGAAAAGCTTTGCGTTATCATCTTGCGGAAATCGCACCAAACATCTTAAAATTGCACTTAGATTTTAGCCATCCAGTGGAGGGAGGCGATTCGAATCCTTCGGCGGCCGCAAATTTAATCGCGCCTCGCCCCTCGGACGGATCGTTCACTAAGAAAGAGCAGCATGGCCCGCCCAAGCGAAACCGAGATCCTGAGGTTCACCAAAGAGATCGTTGTCGCCCACGTGTCCCGGAACACGCTCGACAGCGAGAGCCTTCTCGACCTGATCCGCAACGTCTACACCACGCTCAGCGCCACCCAGGGCGCGTTGGTCGACGGCGAGAGCGACCTGCCGATCGATGGGGCCGACGGCCTCATCCCGGCCGAAGGGTCCGGCGCCGAGCATGACGGGCGGGCAGTGGATGCGGCGCCCCCGATCCCGGCGGTGCCGATCGAGGATTCGGTGACGCCGGACTATATCGTCTGCCTCGAGGACGGGCGCCGCTTCAAGACCATGAAGCGCTGGCTGCGGGCGACCTACGGGCTGAGCCCGGAGCAGTACAAGGAGCGCTGGGGCCTGCCGGCGGACTATCCGCTGACGGCGCCGAACTACACCAAGGCGAAGTCGGCGGACGCCAAGCGCCAGGGCCTCGGCTCCGGCCGTCCGGCCCGCGTCGCCCGGGCCAGCCGGCCCGGCCGCCAGCGCGCCGCCCGCCCAAGCGAGAAGAAGACCAAGCGCTGAGCCCCGCGTCCGGCCGCTGCGGGGTGCGGCCGGACCGGTGCTGCCTCTGCAGCCGGACGATGGGGATCGGATTAGGACGGTGTTCGTCGGTGAGACCGGCTGAGCTCTTTCGACCCCTCATCCGTAGCCTGTCCGGTCCGCACACGCGTTGAGCCCTGTTCGTTGCCTCTCCTCCCCGGGCTTGAGCTGGGGATTACGAAGCTGTTTCAGAACAACCGCCCATCCCTTTGTCGTCATTCCCGCGAAAGCGGGAATCTCTTTCCGGCCAAAGCGTTGCGAGATCCGCTTTGGCGGGGATGACGGATTGGGAAAATTTAAGACGGCCTCGCAAGCGGTGGAGGCAATCTGTTCGTATGCCCGCCGTCGATATCGCCCGATGAATCCTGTGGAGGCCGCAGCATTCGTAGCCAGGCGGCCCCCGGGATGTATACGATTGCCGCGCCTGTCAGAGCACATGGGTGGCGGGGTTGGCCAGCGGAGCCGCGGATATGGTGCCGACGCGATCGAGGGGCGCGCGACGCCGGGAGCGTTCCGTTCCCGGATATGCGAGCGGGGCCGATGCGCCGCTGCGGGCAACCGCGGAGGCGCTGGAACGCGCCGAACACGCCCGGTCCATCGTGCTGGTCGAAGGGATCAGCGATCAGATCGCCGTCGAAACCCTGGCAAGCCTCCAGGCGCGCGATCTGACGCAAGAAGGCGTGGTCGTGGTGCCGATCGGCGGCGCCCGGTCGGTGTCGAAGTTCCTCGCCCGTTTCGGGCCGACCGGCGCCGGGCTGCGCGTCAGCGGCCTGTGCGATGCTGCCGAAGAGCGGCACTTCTGCCGGCAATTGGCGCGGGCCGGCTACGCGCCGCCCGATACGCGCGATGACCTCGAAAGCGAAGGCTTCTTCGTTTGCGACCGCGACCTGGAAGACGAGCTCATCCGCGCGGTCGGACCCGACGCCATCGAAGCGATCCTGGTGGAAGAGAAGGATCTCGCTGCGTTTCGCACGCTGCAGATGCAAGCCGCGTGGCGGGACGCCGGCTTCGTCGATCAGTTTCGCCGGTTCCTGGCAGCGGGCGCGCGCCGGAAGCTGCGCTACGCCAGCCTGTTCGTTCGCGCGCTGGACCACGACCGCCAGCCCCGACCGCTCCAGGGTGTCCTGAGCCGGGCTTAGTCACGTTCGGACTCGACAGATCGAGCGAATGTTCTATATTCGTTCCGATTCGTCCGTCACGACCTGGACCGTCATGGGGCATATCCAGCAACTGGCTTTCGCGCTCGGGCCGATCGAGGCCAGGCCGGCCGCGCCGGCGCGGCCCCGGCCTGCCGGACGGCCGGACAGGTCGATGGCGGCGGCGGCCCAGCCGCTGCTGCCGGAGGTCGCAGCGACCGCGCCAGTCGCGCCGGCGGAGACGATCGAGCCCACGGTCGTGATCGCTCCGGAACCGCCCCCGGCTCCTCTACCGGCGCCTGCACCGCCGGCCGCCGTGCCGTCCTTCCCCACCGTCGCAGCGCCGCTGTCCGACGACATGCCGTCGCCGGTAAAGGCCGCCCTTTATGTGGTGATCGGCTTCGCGCGCGGACGCGAGCGGCGGCGCGGCGGATGGCATCGCCTGGCGGAGCAGGGTTTCGCCAGCCGGCGCCTGGCCGAGGAGCATGCGGCGCGGTTGCTGGCGCGGGGCCGCACGGACGGCGTCATCCTGGCCCGGCAGGAGCTCCGCCCGGATCCGGATGCAGCGGAGGAGCCGGTGATCCTGGCGCGCCTCGGCGAGTTGCCGGCGGAGCTGGCGGAGGGGTGAGGTGGCGGTCGGAACTATTGACCCGTCGTGACGGGCGAGGGCTGGAGAGTCGGTCTCAAAGGCCCTTGGTCTCTGACGCGGAAAGGGCGCCGCGAAGGCGCCCTTTCGTCCATGCAGCCGATACAGCCCCGCTCAGTGCACGCCGCTGAGCTGCCGCAGGCTCTGCCGCGCCCGGCCGAGGCGGGACCGGATGGTGCCGACCGGGACGCCGAGCGTGGTGGCCGCCTCGTCATAGGAGGCGCCGCCCACCGCGACGATCTCGAGCACCTCGCGGTGATCATGGCTGAGCTGGGGCCAGGAGGCCTGGACCCGGGCGATCTCGACCCTCTGCTCCTGATTGACCGGAACCGCGATCTCGCAGTCCTCGATCGGGAACTGGCTGGTGGCGCGCTTGGCCGGGCCGACGAATTTCGACAGGAAGATCCGGCGCATCATCACCACCAGCCACGCCATCAGGTTGGTGCCGGGCTGCCAGAGATGAAGCTTGCAGTAGGCACGCATCAGCGTTTCCTGCAGCAGATCCTCCGCGTCCACCGGGTCGCGCGTCAGCGACGCCGCATAGCGCCGGAGGTCCGGCATCCGCGGCGACACCAGGGTTGTGAAGCTGGCGGACGCGGTCCCTTCGATCCTGTTCGTCATTCTCCCACCCTTTCCTGCCCTTGGCCGTCGGCGGCGCGGGCAAAGTCTCTCCTGCTCCGGACTCGAGACCTTCGGTCTCCGATCCGAATGATGCGCAATGATCAGACGATCGATTGCCGCTTCGGTGTGAACTGATGATGAAACCCCCGACAAGTTTCCATGTTCCGCCAAAATTCGGCCGGAATTCCGCTGCATCGATCATCATTCGTACGGCATAGACCATCAGATATGGCGCAGAGGGCCGTTCCGCTTCGCCGCCGCTATCATTTGATAAGGCAAAAAATATTTAGTCTTCTTGATCTATTACATCATTTGATAATTCGCATACTGACATCGCATCCGCCGTACTTGGCGAGATCGATGGCGCCACCTCGGTCGTCTTCAGCGGCGCGACCGGACCGCTACGGCCCTGCCGCGTATCCGCATCTTGCGCCCGCAAAAGCCGTCCCGATTGATTGAGCTTCGACCCGTAAACATTCGTCAGACAAAGGGATTCGGCTTCCGCAGCCCCGGCCGCTTGGCGTATGGAGTCGGTACGCCGCCGGACCGTTTGGTTCGGCTGGAACGTCGAGGTTCGGGCCTGGCCCCACCAAGATCCGCCGCGTTCGACGGCGGAGAATGCCTGCGCACACAGCGCAGGCGTCGAACAGGAGAAGGTACAGGGAATGCTCAAGACGTATCTGACGGCGACGGCGGCGAGCCTGCTGGCTCTCACGGCCGCGGCCTATGCCCCCTCCGCGGCCGCGCAGGCCAAGGAGGAGGTCGAGGTGATGCATTGGTGGACCTCCGGCGGCGAGGCGGCCGCCCTCAACGTGCTGAAGGAGCAGTTGCAGAAGGAAGGCGTGTCGTGGAAGGACGCGCCGGTGGCCGGCGGCGGCGGCGATGCGGCGATGACCGCGCTGCGGGCGCGGGTGACGGCCGGCGACAAGCCGACCTCGGTGCAGCTGCTCGGCCTGTCGGTCCATGACTGGGCGGCGGAAGGCGTGCTGGCCGACCTGACCCCGCTGGCCGAGAAAGAGCATTGGGCCGACCATATCCCGCCGGCCATCCAGGCCTTCTCGACCTATGAGGGCAAGTGGGTCGCGGCCCCGGTCAACATCCACCGCACCAACTGGCTGTGGATCAACAAGAAGCTGCTCGACAAGGTCGGCGGCAAGGCGCCGACCAACTGGGCCGAGTTCGAAGCCCTGGCCAAGCAGTTCAAGGACGCCGGCGTCACCCCGCTGGCCCATGGCGGCCAGCCCTGGCAGGAGGCGACCACCTTCGACGCCATCGTCGTCGCCGTCGGCGGCAACGACTTCTACAAGAAGGCCTTCGTCGACCTCGACCCCGAGGCACTGGGCAGCGACACCATGCAGAAGGCGTTCGACCAGCTGCGCGTGCTGCGCGGCTGGGTCGACCCGAACTTCTCCGGCCGCGACTGGAACCTGGCCTCGGCCATGGTGATCAACGGCGAGGCCGGCATGCAGGTGATGGGCGACTGGGCCAAGGGCGAGTTCATCAAGGCCGGGCTGAAGCCGGGCGTGGACATCGTCTGCGTGCCCTATCCGGGCAGCGAGAAGGCGTTCCTGTTCAACAGCGATCAGTTCGCCATGTTCAGCCTGGACGACAAGGCCCGGCAGGACGCGCAGCTGAAGCTGGCCAGCGCCATCGAAAGCCCGAGCTTCCAGGAGAGCTTCAATCTGGTGAAGGGGTCGATCCCGGCCAACACCGAGGTGAAGCCGGACAAGTTCGACAGCTGCGGCCAGAAGTCGATGGCCGACCGCGACGCCTTCAAGGCCACGGGCGGGATGCTGCCGAGCCTGGCGCACGGCCACGCCGCCCCGGCCGCGGTCAAGGGCGCGATCTACGACGTCGTCACCAACTTCTTCAACTCGACCCAGTCCTCCGCCGATGCGGCGAAGGCCTTGGTCGACGCGGTGGCGCTCGCCAAGTAACCCGCGCGCGGGGGCCGGCCGCCGGCCCCCGCCGCTTTTTCGCCCCTGCATTTCCGAGGGCCTGCCGATGGCCGTGATCTCCGAGCCCGCCGCCGCGGGTCGCCGATCCCCCTTCGATTGGCTCCAGACGATCCTGCCCAAGCTCGTTCTGGCGCCGTCCTTCGCCGTGACCATCGTCTGCGTCTACGGCTTCATCCTGTTCACGCTGTATCTGTCGATGACCAACTCGACGATGATGCCGCGCCTCGACAGCTGGGTCGGCCTGCTCCAGTACGAGAAGCTGTGGTCCGACCCGAAATGGACCATCTCGCTGGTCAACCTGGCGATCTACGGGGTCCTCTACATCGGCATCAGCACCGCGATCGGTCTCTTGCTGGCGATCCTGCTGGACCAGCGGATCCGGATCGAGGGGGCGCTGCGGACCATCTACCTCTATCCGATGGCGATCTCCTTCATCGTCACCGGCACCGCCTGGAAGTGGATCCTCAACCCCGGCCTCGGCCTCGACAAGCTGATGCACGATCTGGGCTGGACCAGCTTCACCTTCGACTGGCTGATCAACGGCGACATGGCGATCTACACCATCGTCATCGCCGGAATCTGGCAGTCCTCCGGCTTCGTCATGGCGATGTTCCTGGCGGGGCTGCGCGGGGTCGACAGCGACATCCTGAAGGCGGCCGCGATCGACGGCGCCACCCTGCCGCAGACCTATCGGCGGATCATCATCCCGCTGATGCGGCCGGTGTTCCTGTCGGCCTTCGTGGTCTCGGCCCATCTGGCGATCAAGAGCTTCGACCTGGTGATGGCGCTGACCGCGGGCGGGCCCGGCACCTCGACCTGGATGCCGGCCCTGTACATGTACAGCCTGACCTTCACCCGCAACCAGATGGGCCTGGGCGCCGCCAGCGCCGTGATCATGCTGGCGACGATCAGCGCCATCATCGTGCCCTATCTCTACTCCGAGCTGCGGGGTGGCCGCCGTGACTGATGCCGCACTCATGGTCCCCGGCCCGCGCTCGGGCCTGTCCGTGGCGCTGCGCTGGCTCTTGTTCGCCATCCTCGGCCTGTTCGCGCTGATCTACCTGTTCCCGCTCTTCGTCATGATCGTGACCTCGCTGAAGACGCTGGACGAGGTGCGGGCCGGCAACCTGCTGTCGCTGCCGCCGAATCCGACGCTGGAGCCCTGGATCAGCGCCTGGAGCACCACCTGCGTCGGCCTGACCTGCGAGGGGCTGAAGGGCTATTTCCTCAACTCAATCCTGATGACGGTGCCGGCGGTGGCGATCTCGGCCGTGCTCGGCGCCCTCAACGGCTACGTCCTGACCAAATGGCGGTTCAAGGGCGACGGCATCGTCTTCGCCCTGATCCTGTTCGGCTGCTTCATCCCGTTCCAGATCGTGCTGCTGCCGATGGCCCGGACGCTGGGGCTGCTGGGCCTCGCCTCCTCCACCCCGGGGCTGATCTTCGTCCATGTGGTGTACGGGCTGTGCTTCACCACGCTGTTCTTCCGCAACTACTACGCCGCCTTCCCGAACGACCTGGTGAAGTCGGCGATGATCGACGGCGCCGGCTTCTTCCGCATCTTCTGGCGGATCCTGCTGCCGAACTCGATCCCGATCATCGTGGTCACGGTGATCTGGCAGTTCACCAACATCTGGAACGACTTCCTGTTCGGCGTGTCCTTCGCGGGCGGCGGCGGCGCCATGCCGGTGACCGTGGCGCTGAACAACATCGTCAACAGCTCGACCGGCGTGAAGGAATACAACGTCCACATGGCCGCGGCGATCATCGCCGCGCTGCCGACGCTCGTCGTCTATGTGCTCGCCGGCCGCTATTTCGTGCGCGGCCTGATGGCGGGCGCGGTGAAGGGATAACCGCACCATGGCCTCTCTCACGATCCAGAATGTGATCAAGCGCTACGGCACGATCGAGATCCTCAAGGGGATCAATATCGACATCGACGACGGCGAGTTCCTGGTGCTGGTCGGCCCGTCCGGCTGCGGCAAGTCCACGCTGCTCAACATGATCGCCGGTCTCGACACCATCTCGGACGGCACCATCGCCATCGATGGCAGGCGGGTGAACGAGCTGCACCCGAAGGACCGCGACATCGCCATGGTGTTCCAGTCCTACGCCCTGTACCCGAACATGTCGGTCGAGCAGAATATCGGCTTCGGGCTGGAGATGCGCGGCGTGCCGAAGGAGGCGCGGGCCAAGGCGATCGCCGATGTCGCCCGGCTGCTGCAGATGGAGCACCTGCTGAAGCGCAAGCCCAGCCAGCTGTCCGGCGGCCAGCGCCAGCGTGTGGCCATGGGCCGGGCGCTGGTGCGCGACCCCAAGGTGTTCCTGTTCGACGAGCCGCTGTCGAACCTCGACGCCAAGCTGCGGGTGGAGATGCGGACCGAGATCAAGAAGCTGCACCAGCGGCTGAAATCGACCATCGTCTACGTCACCCACGACCAGATCGAGGCGATGACGCTGGCCACCCGGATCGCGGTGATGCGGGCCGGCGAGCTGCAGCAGCTGGGCACGCCGCGCGAGATCTACGACCGGCCAGCCAACACCTTCGTCGCCGGCTTCATGGGGTCGCCGCCGATGAACCTGATCAAGGCCAAGGTGGTCGACCACGATGGCGGCCCGCATGCCGCCATCGACCGGCTGCAGGACGGTGAGATCGTGCTGCCGCTGCCGGCCAATGACGGGCTGCGCGGCGCCGCCGGGCGCGACATCATCCTGGGCCTGCGCCCCGAGAACATCACCGACCCGCAGGGCGCGGTCGGCGGCGCCGGCCCGGTCTTGGAGACCGACTGCCTGATCGAGGTGACCGAGCCCACGGGCCCGGACCTGATCGCCGTGGTCGAGATGGGCGGCAAGGAGGTGCTGGCCCGGCTGCGCCCCGACGCCGAGGCCCGGGCCGGCCAGCGCAGCCGGCTGGTGTTCGACATGGGCAAGGCCGTGGTGTTCGACGCCGGCACCGAGGCCCGCATCGCATGACGCCCGTTCGTATCGGACTGATCGGCTACGGCCCCGCCGCGCGGGTGTTCCACGGGCCCCTGATTTCCGCCTACCCCGGCGCCGAACTGGCCGCAGCGGCGGTGCGGAACCCAGAGGCGGTGTCGGACGCGCCTGCGGGCCTGCCGATCGTGACGGTCGACGCCCTGCTGGCCGACCCGTCGGTCGAGGCGGTGGTGGTGGCGACGCCGAGCGGCAGCCACCACGCGGTGGCCCGCCGGGCGCTGGAGGCCGGCAAGCATGTCGTGGTCGACAAGCCGGTCACGGTGACGGCGGCCGAGGCCGACGATCTGATCGCCCTGGCCGCGCAGCGGCAGCGGGTGCTGACCGTGTTCCACAACCGGCGCTGGGACGGCGACTTCCTGGCGCTGCAGGGCCTGATCACCGAAGGCCGGTTGGGCCGAGTGCTGTCCTTCGAATCCAACTACGATCGGTTTCGCCCGACCGTGCGGCAGCGCTGGCGCGAGCAGGCGGTGCCGGGATCGGGGCTGCATTACGACCTGGGCTCGCATCTGATCGACCAGGCGCTGGTGCTGTTCGGCCGGCCGGAGTTCGTGCGGGCGGAGCTGCGCGCCATCCGCCCCGGCGCCGAGGCGGTGGACGACGCCATCTTCACCCTCGGCTTCGGCCCTGTGCGGGCGCTGCTGCGCTGCCGCATCCTGGTGGCGGAGCCGGGGAGCCGGCTGGTGGTGCAGGGCGACCGCGCCACCTTCCGCAAGATGGAGATCGACCCGCAGGAGGACCATCTCCGCGCCGGCACGGTGCAGGCGCAGCCGGAGACCGGCTGGCTGACCGTCGGGCGCGAGGCGGGCGTGGCGGAGACGCAGCGCTTGGCGATCGCGCCTGGCCGCTACGGCGCCTTTTATGCCGGCTTCGTCGCCGCGGTGCGCGACGGCGCCCCGCCGCCGGTCGACCCGCGCGACGGCCGCGACGTCGTCCGGGTGATCGAGGCCGCGATCGAGAGCTCGAACACCGGCCGCGACGTGCGGCTGGAGTGGTAGGCTTCAGCCTCAACCGGCGGCTGGGCTCGCTTTCTCCCGCGAAAGAACCGTCATTGCGAGGAGGCGAAGCCGACGAAGCAATCCAGGAGCCGGTTCGCATTGGTCCCTGGATTGCTTCGCTGCGCTCGCAATGACGATTTTTCCCTGACCGACCATTCTCACCCCGCCGCGATCACCTCGATCTCGACGAGCCAGTCCGGCGACAGCGTCTGCGCCACCAGCGCCGTGGTCGGCACCACATGGCCCTGCAGCGCGGCGATGCGGGCAGCCTGGTTGGCCTCGGCATAGGCCGGGTCGCGCAGATAGCTGGTGATCCGGACGATGTTGCGCACCGTCATGCCGGCGCTGGCCAGGATGGTGCCGATGTTCGACCAGATCAGCTCCAGCTGCTGCTCCAGCGTCTTCCCGGGCACGCCTTGCGCGTCGAGGCCCATGGTGCCGGCGACATAGAGGATCCGGTTCGGCTGCCGCACCTCCAGCGCATGAATGTAGTCGGGCGTCGTCGGATAGATGCCGTCGGTCGGGTTGTGCGCAACGGTCTGCATGATTCGGTCCTCCCTGTGGCTTGACAGCAGGGGAGCCGGCTTCCGACACTCCGCCCGCCTGGAGAATACAGACGATCGGCGGAGACTGAAGCATGAGTGAGGAGAGCCGGCTGACCGGCGGATCGGATTACCGGCCGTTGGACGAGGCGTCGATCCGCCCCTATCTGGCCGGCCTGCCCGTGATCCGCGACCGGCTGGGCGGCGACCCGGCCGGCTGGCACGTCACCGAGGTCGGCGACGGCAATCTGAACCTGGTGTTCATCGTCCGCGGGGCCGAAGGCGGCATCGTGGTGAAGCAGGCCCTGCCCTATGTCCGGCTGGTCGGCGACAGCTGGCCGCTGCCGCTGGACCGCGCCTGGTACGAATGGCATGCGCTGTCCGAGCAGGCGAGCCACGTGCCGCACCTGCTGCCGAAGCTGTTCCACTTCGACCCCGCCATGGCGCTGATCGTGATGGAGTGGCTGACGCCACACATCATCCTGCGCAAGGGGCTGATCGCCGGCACCCGCTATCCGCTGCTGGCCGGGCATATGGCGGAGTTCCTGGCCCAGACGCTGTTCAAGACCTCCGACCTGCACGCGCCCGCCGCCGAGAAGAAGGCGAAGATGGCGCCGTTCTGCGGCAACACCGCGCTGTGCAAGATCACCGAGGACCTGGTGTTCACCGATCCCTACCGGATCGCCAAGCTGAACCGCTGGACCTCGCCGCAGCTGGACGGCATCGCCGCCGAGTTCCGCGCCGACGCCGCCGCCAAGGTGGCGGTGCAGGAGCTGAAATGGGCCTTCCTGACCCGGGCCGAGGCGTTGGTGCATGGCGATCTGCACACCGGGTCGATCATGGTGACCGAGACGGACAGCCGCGCCATCGACCCGGAATTCGCCTTCTACGGCCCGATGGGCTTCGATGTCGGCGCCCTGCTGGCCAATTTCTTCCTGGCCTATTTCGCCCAGGAAGGACACGCGACGGCGGCGGACGATCGTTCTGACTATCGCAGCTGGCTGCTGGTCCAGGCCGAGGCGATCTGGACCGGGTTCCAGAAGCGCTTCCTGGAGCTGTGGCGGGCCGAGGGCACCGGCGATGCCTTTGACCGCGGCCTGTTCGCCGATGGCGACGGCGCCCTGGCGCTGGACGCGCACCGCAAGGCCACCATGGCCCGGCTGTTCCGCGACACGGTCGGCTTCGCCGGCGCCAAGATGGTCCGCCGCATCCTGGGGCTGGCCCATGTCGCCGACCTCGAGACCATCGCCGACCCGGACCGGCGCGCCGCCTGCGAGACCAAGGCGCTGCGCCTGGCCCGCGCCTTCCTGGTCGAGCGCGACCGCTTCACCGGCCCGGCCGATCTGCGCCATGCGGCCGAGACCGTCTTCCGCGAGGGTTGAGCCATGAAGATCGACGGAAAATCCTACCGCACCATCTGGCCGGCCGAGGATGGCTGGCGCGTCGTCATCATCGACCAGACTAAGCTGCCGCATGGCTTCGAGACGGTGGTGCTGGAGAGCAAGGACCAGGCGGCCCACGCCATCCGCAGCATGCAGGTGCGCGGCGCGCCGCTGATCGGCGCCACCGGCGCCTACGGCCTGGCGCTGGCGCTGCGCGCCGACCCGTCCGACGCCGCCCTGGCAGCGGCCTATGACCGGCTGCTGGCCACCCGCCCGACCGCGGTCAACCTGCGCTGGGCGCTGGACGATGTGCGCGGCCGGGTGGCGGCGCTGAAACCCGCCGAGCGCGCCACCGCCGCCTATCGCCGCGCCGCCGAGATCTGCGACGACGACGTCGCCACCTGCCGCGCCATCGGCGAGCATGGCCTGGCCGTGTTCCGCGAGATCTGGGAGCGGAAGGGCCGGCCCGAGCGGCTGAACGTGCTGACCCATTGCAATGCCGGCTGGCTGGCGACGGTCGACTGGGGCACCGCCCTGGCGCCGATCTACCTGGCCCATGACAGCGGGGTGCCGGTGCATGTCTGGGTCGACGAGACCCGGCCGCGCAACCAGGGCGCCAGCATCACCGCCTTCGAGCTGGGCCGCCACGGCGTGCCGCACACCGTGATCGCGGACAATGTCGGCGGCCATCTGATGCAGCACGGCATGGTCGACCTGTGCATCGTCGGCACCGACCGCACCACCGCGACCGGCGATGTCTGCAACAAGATCGGCACCTATCTGAAGGCGCTGGCGGCGCATGACAACGGCGTGCCGTTCTACGTCGCCCTGCCCTACACCACGATCGACTGGACCCTGACCGACGGCATCCGCCAGATCGAGATCGAGCAGCGCGATGCGCGCGAGCTGAGCCACATCACCGGCCGCACCGCGGATGGGCGGCTGGAGACGGTTGGCATCCTGCCCGAGGGCAGCCCAGCGGCGAACTGGGCCTTCGACGTGACGCCGGCGCGCTACGTCACCGGCCTGATCACCGAGCGCGGCGTCTGCCCCGCTAGCCGCGAAGGCTTGGCCGGGCTGTATCCGGACCGGGCGGCGTAACACCACCAACCACCAATCATAACCGGGAGAGCTTCATGTCACGTTTCCTGAGCGCCACGGCGCTGGCGCTCGTTCTCACGGCCGGAGCGGCGTCGGCCGAGGCCAAGACGCTGGTCTATTGCTCCGAGGGCAGCCCGGAGAACTTCAACCCGCAGATCAACACCACCGGCACCAGCCTGGACGCCTCGGTGCCGGTCTATGACGGGCTGGTGGCGTTCGAGCGCGGCGGCACCAAGGTGGTGCCGGCCCTGGCCGAATCCTGGGACGTCTCGGACGACGGCACGGTCTACACCTTCCATCTGCGGAAGGGCGTGAAGTGGCATTCGAACGAGAAATTCACCCCGACCCGCGACTTCAACGCCGACGACGTGCTGTTCTCGTTCAACCGGATGTGGAAGGACGACAGCCCCTATCACAAGGTCTCCGGCGGCTCCTACGACTACTTCGGCGACATGGGCATGCCGACGCTGCTGAAGGCGATCGACAAGGTCGACGACTATACGGTGAAGTTCACCCTGACCAAGCCGGAAGCTCCCTTCATCGCCGACATGGCCATGAACTTCGCCCAGATCCTGTCGGCCGAATATGCCGACGCGATGATGAAGGCCGGCACGCCGGAGGATGTCGACCAGATCCCGATCGGCACCGGGCCGTTCCACTTCGTGCAGTACCTGCCGGACGCGATCATCCGCTACAAGGCCTTCGACCAGGCCTGGAGCGGGCGGGAGAAGATCGACACGCTGGTCTTCGCCATCACCCCGGATTCCTCGGTCCGCTACGCCAAATTGAAAGCCAACGAGTGCCAGGTGATCCCGTCGCCGAACCCGGCCGACCTGCCGGCGATGGCGAAGGATCCGGCGGTGACGGTGATCAGCCAGCCGGGCCTGAACACCGGCTATCTCGCCTTCAACGTCACCAAGAAGCCGTTCGACGACGTGCGCGTCCGCCGCGCCATCAACATGGCGGTGAACAAGCAGGCGATCCTCGACGCGGTCTATCTGGGTGCGGGCCAGCCGGCGAAGAACCCGATCCCGCCGACGATCTGGTCCTACAACGACAGCATCCAGGACTATAAATACGACCCCGAGGCGGCCAAGATGCTGCTGGCCGATGCCGGCCTGTCCGGCGGCTTCGATACCGACCTCTGGGCCATGCCGGTGCAGCGCCCGTACAACCCAAATGCCCAGCGCATCGCCGAGCTGATGCAGGCCGACCTGGCCAAGGTCGGGATCCGGGCGAAGATCGTGTCGTATGAGTGGGGCGAATATCGCAAGCGGGCGCAGGCCGGTGAGCACCAGATGGCGCAGCTGGGCTGGGGCGGCGACAATGGCGATCCGGACAACTTCTTCAACAATCTGCTGGGCTGTGACGCGGCTCGTGAGGGTGGCGGAAACATTGCAAAGTGGTGCAATCAGGACTTCGAGGCGCTGATCCAGAAGGCCAAGACCACCGCCGACCAGGCCGAGCGCAGCAAGCTGTATGAGCAGGCGCAGGTGATCTTCCACGACCAGGTGCCCTGGCTGCCGATCGCCCACTCCGTCGAGTATCAGGCGATCCGCAAGGAGGTGCTGAACTACGTCATCACACCCGTGCGCATCCACGACTTCCGCGGCGTCGACATCCAGGAGTAGCGTGGCGGCATCTCGATTCGTAGGGAGAAACCCCCATGTCCCGCTTCCTGTCCGCCACGGCGCTGGCGCTGGTCCTCGTGGCCGGCACCGCCCAGGCCAAGACGCTGGTCTATTGCTCCGAGGGCAGCCCGGAGAACTTCAACCCGCAGATCAACACCACCGGCACCAGCTTCGACGCGGCGCTGCCGGTCTATGACGGGCTGGTCGCCTTCGAGAAGGGCACCACCAAGGTGGTCCCCGCGCTCGCCGAATCCTGGGACGTGTCGGACGACGGCACGGTCTACACCTTCCATCTGCGCAAGGGCGTCAAGTTCCACTCGAATGAAACCTTCACGCCGACGCGCGACTTCAACGCCGACGACGTGCTGTTCTCGTTCAACCGGATGTGGAAGGAGGACAGCCCGTACCACAAGGTGTCCGGCGGGTCGTACGACTATTTCGGCGACATGGGCATGCCGACGCTGCTGAAGGCGATCGACAAGGTCGACGACCACACGGTCAAGTTCACCCTGACCAAGCCGGAGGCGCCCTTCATCGCCAACATGGCGATGAACTTCGCCGAGATCCTGTCGGCGGAATATGCCGATACGATGATGAAGGCCGGGACGCCGGAGCAGGTCGACCAGGTGCCGATCGGCACCGGGCCGTTCCAGTTCGTGCAGTACCAGCCGGACGCGCTGATCCGCTACAAGGCCTTCGACCAGGCCTGGAGCGGCCGCGAGAAGATCGACAACCTGGTCTTCGCCATCACCCCGGACGCGGCGGTGCGCTACGCCAAGCTGCAGGCCGGCGAGTGCCACGTCATGCCCTATCCGAACCCGGCCGACCTGCCGGCGATGGAGAAGGACCCGAACCTCACCGTCCTGAGCCAGCCCGGGCTGAACACCGGCTACCTGGCCTTCAACGTCACCAAGAAGCCGTTCGACGACGTGCGCGTGCGCCAGGCCGTCAACATGGCGGTGAACAAGCAGGCGATCCTGGAGGCGGTGTACCAGGGCACCGGCCAGGCGGCGAAGAACCCGATCCCGCCGACGATCTGGTCCTACAATGACAGCATCCAGGACTATAAATACGACCCGGAGGCGGCGAAGAAGCTGCTGGCCGAGGCCGGCCTGGCCAACGGGTTCGAGAGCGACCTGTGGGCGATGCCGGTGCAGCGCCCGTACAACCCGAACGCCCAGCGCATCGCCGAGCTGATGCAGGAGGACCTGGCCAAGGTCGGGATCAAGACCAAGATCGTCTCGTTCGAATGGGGCGAGTATCGCAAGCGCACCCAGGCCGGCGAGCACCAGATGGCGCAGCTGGGCTGGTCGGGCGACAATGGCGACCCCGACAACTTCTTCAACAACCTGCTGGGCTGCGATGCCGCGCGGGAAGGCGGCTCGAACATCTCGAAGTGGTGCAACCAGGACTTCGAGAAGCTGATCCAGACGGCCAAGGCCACCGCCGACCAGGCCGAGCGCACCAAGCTGTACGAGCAGGCCCAGGTGATCTTCCACGACCAGGCCCCGTGGCTGCCGATCGCCCATTCGGTGGTCTATGAGCCGATCCGCAAGGAGGTCACCGGCTACAAGATCATCCCGGTCGGGCTGCACGATTTCCGCGGCGTCGATATCGCCGAGTAAGTCGGGGCCGAGTAACAGCAACATCGAGCAACAAACGGACGGGAACGCCCCTGCGCGCGTTCCCGTCCGCTTCGTTTCGGCCCACCCGGGTTTCGATCCGCCGGAGGACGGGATCCGGCGGGCCTAACTTGGGAACGGATTCAATTTGCCCGACAAAACCGGCCAGTTGACATCACCCCCTGCCCCTGCGGTAATCCCCTGCAACCCACGGTTTGGGCAATACAGCTATGCGGCAAGCCCGGGCCGAAGGATCACCATAGGGGAGAGTTTCATGTCCCGCTTCCTGTCCGCCACGGCGATGGCGCTTGTCCTCGTCGCGGGGGCGGCGGTGTCCGCCGAAGCCAAGACATTGGTCTATTGCTCCGAGGGCAGCCCGGAGAATTTCAATCCGCAGATTAACACCACCGGCACCAGCTTCGACGCGTCCGGCCCGATCTACGACCATCTGGTCGAGTTCACCAAGGGCACGACCAAGACCGAGCCCGGCCTGGCCGAATCCTGGGACATCTCGGATGACGGCACGGTGTACACCTTCCACCTCCGCAAGGGGGTGAAGTGGCATTCGAACGACAAGTTCACGCCGACCCGCGACTTCAACGCCGACGACGTGCTGTTCACCTTCAACCGGATGTGGAAGGAGGACAGCCCGTACCACAAGGTGTCCGGCGGGTCGTATGACTACTTCAACGACATGAGCTTCCCCGACCTGCTGAAGTCGATCGACAAGGTCGACGACAACACGGTGAAGTTCACCCTGACCAAGCCGGAAGCGCCGTTCCTGGCCGACCTGGCGATGGAGTTCTCGTCGATCCTGTCGGCCGAATACGCCGATGCGATGATGAAGGCCGGCACGCCGGAGCAGGTCGACCAGGTGCCGATCGGCACCGGATCCTTCCAGTTCGTGCAGTACCAGCCCGACGCGCTGATCCGCTACAAGGCCTTCGACCAGGCCTGGAGCGGCAAGGAGAAGATCGACAACCTGGTCTTCGCCATCACCCCGGACGCGGCGGTGCGCTACGCCAAGCTGAAGGCCGGCGAGTGCCATGTCATGCCGTATCCGAACCCGGCCGACGTGCCGGCGATGCAGAAGGACCCGGCGCTGAACGTGCTGACCCAGCCGGGGCTGAACACCGGCTACCTGGCCTTCAACGTCACCAAGAAGCCGTTCGACGACGTGCGCGTGCGCCAGGCCGTCAACATGGCGGTGAACAAGAAGGCGATCCTCGACGCCGTGTACCAGGGCGCCGGCCAGGCGGCGAAGAACCCGATCCCGCCGACCATCTGGTCGTACAACGACAGCGTCCCGGAGTATAAGTACGACCCCGAGGCGGCGAAGAAGCTGCTGGCCGATGCCGGCTATGCGAACGGCTTCGAGACCGACCTGTGGGCGATGCCGGTGCAGCGCCCGTACAACCCGAACGCCCAGCGCATCGCCGAGCTGATCCAGTCCGACCTGGAGAAGCTGGGGATCAAGAGCAAGATCGTCTCGTATGAGTGGGGCGAATACAGGAAGCGGGCCCAGGCCGGCGAACATCAGATGGCGCAGCTGGGCTGGACCGGCGATAACGGCGACCCCGACAACTTCCTGAACAACCTGCTGGGCTGCGATGCGGCACGGGAAGGCGGCTCGAATATTGCAAAGTGGTGCAACCAGGATTTCGAGGCGCTGATCAAGAAAGCCAAGTCGATTTCGGACCAGGCCGAGCGCACCAAGCTGTATGAGCAGGCCCAGGTGATCTTCCACGACCAGGCGCCGTGGCTGCCGATCGCGCATTCGGTGGTGTTCGAGCCGACCCGCAAGGAGGTCTCGGGCTATGTGATCAGCCCGTTCGGCCGCCACGACTTCAGCGGCGTCGACATCGCTGAATAAGAAGAGGTAAGGGGGAGCCGGGCGGGGGAGCAGGGGGATGCTCCTCCGCCCGAGTCTTTTCCGGCCCGGCATCCGTTACCCGATGGCATCATGCTCCGTTTCATCCTGACCCGCGTCGCCATGGCGGCGGTCACCTTCCTGGGGATCACCGCCCTCAGCTTCTTCCTGATCCGGGCGGTGCCCGGCGACCCGGTCCAGGTCCGGGCCGGCGAGCGCGGCATCACGCCCGAGCGCCACGCCGAGCTGATGCACGAGATGGGCCTGGACCGGCCGGTGTCGGTGCAGTTCTTCTCCTATATCGGCGAGGTGCTGCAGGGCGACCTCGGCGCCTCGACCACCACCCGGCGGCCGGTCCTGAGCGAGTTCCTGAAGCTGTTCCCGGCGACGCTGGAGCTCGGCCTCTGCGCCATGATCTTCGCCGTGGTGCTGGGCATCCCCGCCGGCATCCTGGCCGCCACCAACCGATCATCGCCGATCGACCACGGCATCATGGGCGCCAGCCTGACCGGCTATTCGATGCCGATCTTCTGGTGGGGGCTGCTGCTGATCCTGATCTTCTCGGTCGGGCTGGGCTGGACCCCGGTCTCCGGCCGGATCTCGGCGATGTACTATGTCGAATCGAAGACCGGCTTCATGCTGATCGACAGCCTGATGTCGGACGAGAAGGGCGCCTTCGTCTCGGCCCTGCGCGCCCTGATCCTGCCGACCATCGTGCTGGGCACCATCCCGCTGGCGGTGATCGCGCGCATGACCCGGTCGGCCATGCTCGAGGTGCTGAGCGAGGACTATATCCGCACCGCCCGGGCCAAGGGGCTGGGGGTCAAGCGGGTGATCGGGCTGCATGCCCTGCGCAACGCGCTGATCCCGGTGGTCACCGTGATCGGCCTGCAGGTCGGCACGCTGCTGGGCGGCGCCATCCTGACCGAAACGGTGTTCGCCTGGCCCGGCGTCGGCAAATGGCTGGTCGAGGCGATCAACCGCCGCGACTACCCGACGCTGCAGGGCGGCGTGCTGCTGGTGGCCACCCTGGTGATCGTCGTCAACCTCCTGGTCGACCTGGCCTATGGCCTGCTCGACCCCCGCATCCGGCATGTGAAGTAAGCCGATGACCGCACCCAGCCTGCAAGAGACCCGGGCCCCGGCGCTGCCTGCCAAGCCACCCGGCCCGTTCCTGGAATTCTGGCGGTCCTTCAGCGCCAACAAGGGCGCCCTGACCGGGCTGATCGTGATCGTGCTGATCGCGCTGGTCGCGATCTTCGCCGACGTCATCGCGCCGCATTCGCCGATCGACCAGGACCGCGCCGCCTTCCTGGTGCCGCCCTTCTGGCAGGACGGCGGCACGCTGGCCTATCCGCTGGGCACCGACGACATCGGCCGCGACATCCTCTCGCGCCTGATCCACGGCGCCCGGCTGTCGATGATGATCGGCCTGATCGTGGTCACGCTGTCGCTGGCCCTGGGCCTGCTGCTAGGCCTGGCCGCGGGCTTCTTCGGCGGCATCGTCGACACCGCGATCATGCGCCTGCTCGACATCATGCTGGCGCTGCCCAGCCTGCTCCTGGCCATCGTCGTCGTCGCCATCCTCGGCCCCGGCCTGGTCAATGCCATGGTCGCGGTCTCGATCGTCACCCTGCCCCACTATTCGCGGCTGATGCGCGCCGCGGTGCTGAGCCAGATCCGCCGGCCCTATGTCACCGCCTCGCGCGTCGCCGGCGCCGGCACGTTCCGGCTGATGTTCGCCACCATCCTGCCGAACTGCATGGCGCCCTTGATCGTGCAGGCGACGCTGGGCTTCTCCACCGCCATCCTGGACGCCGCGGCGCTCGGCTTTCTCGGCCTCGGCGCCCAGCCGCCGACGCCGGAATGGGGCACCATGCTGGCCTCCTCGCTGCAATTCCTGCAGCGCGCCTGGTGGGTGGTGACCTTCCCCGGCCTGGCCATCCTGATCACGGTGCTGGCCTTCAACCTGCTGGGCGACGGCCTGCGCGACGCCCTGGACCCGAGACTGAAGCGCTGACACATGATGGCGTCCGCATCCCTTTTGCTGTCATTGCCGGGCTTGACCCGGCAATCCAGAGAGCGTCGACACCCACTGGATGCCCGGGTCAAGCCCGGGCATGACAGGGTTGGCTTGGTCCGTTCCGTTCATTGTGGTCTGACATGCCCCTGCTCGACATCCGCAACCTGACGGTCGAGTTCCCGGCCGGCAAGGGATCGTTCCGTGCCGTCTCCGGCCTCGACCTCACCATCGATTCCGGCGAGATCCTGGGCATCGTCGGCGAATCCGGCTCCGGCAAGTCGGTGACCATGCTGGCGCTGATGGGACTCGTCGCCTTCCCCGGCAAGGTCACCGCCGACCATCTGAGCTTCGACGGGCACGACCTGCTGAAGCTGTCGGTGCGCCAGCGCCGCAAGATCATCGGCAAGGACATGGCGATGATCTTCCAGGAGCCGATGACCAGCCTGAACCCGTGCTTCACGGTCGGCTTCCAGATCATGGAGACGCTGAAGGTGCATGAGGGCGGCAGCCGCCGCGCCCGCCGCGACCGCACCATCCAGCTCCTGGCCCAGGTCGGCATCCCGGCGCCGGAGACGCGGGTGGACAGCTTCCCGCACCAGCTGTCGGGCGGCATGAACCAGCGGGTGATGATCGCCATGGCGATCGCCTGCCAGCCGAAGCTCTTGATCGCCGACGAGCCGACCACCGCGCTGGACGTGACCATCCAGGCCCAGATCCTGCAGCTGCTGGCCGACCTGCAGCGCGACCAGGGCATGGCCCTCGTCCTCATCACCCATGACATGGGCGTGGTGGCGGAGACGGCGCAGCGGGTCAATGTGATGTATGCCGGCGAGCTGGTGGAGGAGCGCATGGTCGGCGGGCTGTTCGGCCGGCCGCGCCACCCCTATACCGGCGCCCTCTTGGAGGCGCTGCCGGAGCGCAGCACCGGCCACAAGCGGCTGCCGACCATCCCCGGCGTCGTGCCCGGCCCCTATGACCGGCCGGCCGGCTGCCTGTTCAACCCGCGCTGCCGCAACGTGCTGGACCGCTGCCGGGCCCAGCACCCGGACCTGACGCCCGACCGCGACGGGCGGACGCGCTGCTTCAACCCCCTGCAGGAGATCCGCGCGTGACGGCGGTCGTCGAAGCGCGGCAGCTGAGCCGCTTCTACGAGGTCAAGACCTCGCCCTTCAAGGCGGCCCAGACGCTGCGCGCCCTGACCGAGATGTCGTTCTCGCTGGAGGCCGGCAAGACCCTGGCCGTGGTCGGCGAGAGCGGCTGCGGCAAGTCGACCCTGGCCCGGGTCGTGACCATGATCGAGCCGCCGACCGAGGGCGAGCTGACCATCGACGGCATCCCGGTGGCGACCGCCGACCGGGAGCAGCGACGCCGCCTGCGCGGCGCGGTGCAGATCGTGTTCCAGGACCCCTACGGCTCGCTGAACCCGCGCAAGAAGGTGGGTGCGATCCTGGAGGAGCCGCTGAAGATCAACACCGACATGAAGGCGCCGGAGCGGCGGCAGGCGGCCGAGGCGATGCTGTCGAAGGTCGGCCTGCGGCCGGAGCATTACGACCGCTATCCGCACATGTTCTCGGGCGGGCAGCGCCAGCGCATCGCCATCGCCCGGGCGCTGATGCTGCGGCCGAAGGTGGTGGTGGCGGACGAGCCGGTCTCGGCGCTGGACGTCTCGATCCAGGCCCAGGTGCTGAACCTGCTGATGGACCTGCAGGAGGAGTTCGGCCTGGCCTATCTGTTCATCAGCCACGGCCTGTCGGTGGTGGAGCACATCGCCGACGATTTGGTGGTGATGTATCTGGGCCGGCCGGTGGAGCACGGCACCAAGGAGGCGATCTTCCGCCATCCGCGCCACCCCTACACCAAGGCGCTGCTGGCCTCGACCCCCTTCGTCGACCCGGACAAGCGGGCCGAGCGGGTGGTGCTGAAGGGCGAGCTGCCCTCGCCGCTGAACCCGCCGCCGGGATGCGCGTTCCACCGCCGCTGCCCGTATGCGACGGATGTGTGCAGCGTGGACCGGCCGGAGTTGCGGCCGGTGGATGGAAGGGCGGTGGCTTGCCATCATGCGGAGATGGTGGGGTGAGGGGGGTGCCCCTCTCCCGCACCCCACCGAAGGCCGTCGGGGACCAGTTGCGCAAGGAGGTTGGTTTCGGATGTCCCGTCCCCGGATGTGGCAGCCCCTATCTCGAACTGCATCATTTCGATCCCCCGTGGAAGACGGAGAATCACCACAACCCCGCCGGCATGGTGGCCCTCTGTCGAGACCATCATCCGTCTGCGGATGCTGGAGCGTTCACGCTCGATCAACTGCGGGAATTCAAGCGCAATGGCGCCGATACGGCAATCAAGGGTAGATTCGATTGGCGCCGTCGAGACCTGTTGCTGGTGTTGGGCAGCAACTTCATCTATCAGCAGATGAACGTCATCAAATTGAACGATATCGACGTCGTATCGTTTTCCAGGGACGACGCTGGATACATCCTTTTGAACGCGAATATCCCCAGCGTGCTTCCGGACGATCGGGCAGTAATCGAAGAAAACATCTGGCACAATGTCGGAGCACCAAAGACCTTGAGGTGCCCGCCCTCGGGAAAGGAGTTATTCATAGAGTATCATAATGGCGATTATTTATCTATAGAGTTCTTTGAAATAGATAACGCGGAAGGGTTGCGCAATAGATACGAACACGCCCACGGCCTGCCAATTCCCTTCCCAATAACGACGGTCGAAATCAACCTTATGGTCCAAGGAACAAATATCGACATCAATCCTAAATATAGCTCAATTAGCAGAGGTATAATGCGAAATTGCTTCATGTCCCACAACGGTGGATACGCAATCAATTACTCGGATGCGGCCTGGAAATTCAGGCAGAATTCGGCAAAATATATAGATGTCCGGCGCCCACGAAATGCTGCATGCCTCTGCGGCAGCGGCCTAAGGTATAAACACTGTCACGGGGCTATAGGCTGATCTCGCGTCTGGAGGGAGTGGTCCGGACGCCGGGCACCGCCTAATTGCGGTGACAGTGCATTTTTAGCCGCCTCCGCTGGAGTGGACTGCACCCCTGGACTGCGCCCCTGACGTGAGACGGGATAATTGGAGACAGTTGAAGGGCGCAGGGGATCGAGGCCGGGACCACTGGATGGCCACGCCCCTTCGGGGCTCGCCATGACGGTTCCTTTCGGGGAACCTTGTCGAACCGCAAGATTCCCGACGTCGAAGTTGCCCGTGTCCAAAGCCATGAGGAAGCTCCTGCCGAAGAATTTCGAGGGCCTGCTCGGAGCGGGTGACCTCGTGGCGCTGAAGGTGGTGTTCGAGACCTGCGAGCCGGACGCCCGCGGCGGCTATGACAAGCAGAGCGCGCTGGCCTTCGATGCCTGCCCGGACGAGCTCGCGCGCTGGCTGGTGGCCCGGGGCGCCGACCTTGCCGCAACCGACACCTGGGGCAACACGCCGCTTCACACCCGGTCGCGCAGCTGGCGGGGGCGCATCGAGGTCCTGCTGGAGCTGGGAGCCGACATCGACAGCGCCACCGCTTCGGTCGGCACGCCCCTGCATGCGGCGGCGGCGTCCCACATCGTCACCAACGCCCGCCTGCTGCTCGCCCGCGGGGCGCGGGCCGACGCCGCGAACAAGGACGGCCTCACTCCGCTGGAGCTGGCGCTGCGCGGCTGCAGCAACGCCAACCTGGAGCAGATGGCCCCGCTGGCGGAAGCCCTTCTCGCCGCGGGCGCCCGCAAGACGCCCCGGATGACGGGGTGGATCGAGACCATCGGCAAGCGCTTCGAATTCCAGCGCGGCAACTTCAACCCGGACTCCGTCGACGCCGCCGGCGCCGCGCTGGACCGGCTCTACGCGCTGTTCGACGTCTCGCCGATTCCCCGCCGCATCCTGCATGACGGCCGGTCGCCGATCGCCGTCCGGGCGACCGGATGGCAGGAGCAGCACCAGGAGCTGTGGGAGTTGCTGGTCCCGGGGACCGGCCCCGCAGCCACGGTCCAGGGCGAGGTGATCCGGGTCGCCGGCCGCATCTCGGACGAGCTCGATCGCAACGGCGGCGTCAACTGGGACGCGGATTACCGCAGCATGGCCGAGGCGCTGCTCGGGCATGTGCGGACCGGCCATCCGCTGCCGCCGGCGGACGTCTCGGAGATCGCCGGCATCACGGCCCATCTCCCTCGCAGCTCCAGCAACACCGCACGCCTGGCCGAGCTGGCGGTGGCCTGGGTGCTGGCGAACCCGACGCCGGCCAAGCTGGAGCCGCCGCCCTATCGGCGCTAGCTGGTCTGTGATGGGCCGGTATCTCGGGCCACCGGCACAACGCAATCGGCTGGCGCAGACGTTGCCATGAGCCTGTGCTTTGCGCAGTCGCGCGCGGACGCGCGCAGTCCCCTCCCCCTGCCCCCTCCCGCAAGGGGAGGGGGAGAAAATTGGGGCTCCGGCGTCGCCGGATCGCCTATAGCTCCTAAGCCCGGATCGGCACCAAAGTGTCGTCATCGTCCGCGACGCGGCCCGCGGGAATTGAAGCGCACCCCTGGACTGAGACAGTGGAGTTCAGGTGACAGGAGTGCAGTCCAGTACAGCCCGGTGACCGGCCACCTGGCCGGTCACCGGGCCCTGGCCCTGTCAGCAGCTCACGAAGCGAGCCGCCCCAATGACGAAACCCTGATTCCTGACGTGCCCCCTACCCCGAAGCCCCGCTTGGGTTGAAGATCTGCAAGACAGATTAAGGCATGTCGCTGACAGCTACGGAAACGTACAGATTCCCCATATAATCACTTGTCAAGCTGATGGTCTCTCCATTGCTCCACGATTGATTGTTGAGCGTCACCCCTTTGCTGATACTGACTTGCCACTCGTTGGGGTTCCCTGTGCCGACCAACTCAAGCAGAGTCTCATTGCCCTGCATGGCGCTCCTGACTTTAAAAGAGCTGGTATTGCCGACTTCATACACCGCCATAACAACAGCCGGAGCACTGTTGCTTTCGTGACCATCTACGTTCAGTGCGACCTGATAAAGACAGTCGCCCACGTCATCTGCGACGATATTGACGCCGAGCATGCCACTCCGGACGTCTTGTATAAGGATGGTGAGACTCATTCTGCCACTCCTCGCTCAATATGCTGTCAAGGGAAGGTCACCCGCACGGGCGGCCGCCGGTCGGCGGTTCGATTGAGCGAGGCAACGTCCGCCCCAGCGCGAAAGGGCGCAGCACCGCAGAGTCCCGCCCTGGCGTTTGCCCGCATCATTCGGCTCGAGGCGCGGCAAGTCGCCCCCGACCGTCCGATCCGCGGCCGCCGGCAGGATCATGCTCGCGGCAATATGGTGGGCCAGGGTGTCGCTCATGGCTGAGGGATAGCGCGGCAGCCGGCGAGTCGGCTAGAGCTGACGCCGACGTCCCGACCAACCCATGTCATCCCGATCCCGTGCCTCACTCCAGGGGGTGCGGTCCGGAGCCGCTGCTCCTTCGCCGGGCATGGCCGAAGGAGCTCCGGACGCGTCCTGTGGTGCCCGCGCGGATGCGAGCAAGTGCCCTGCGCATTCGCGCGCGGACGCGCGCAGACCCCTCCCCCTGCCCCCCTCCCGCAAGGGGAGGGGGAGAGATTGGGGCTCCGGCGTTGCCGTGTTGTCACGCCGCCGGCTCGGCGACCTCGGGCGCCTCGGCCGTGTCGGCATGGATCTCGGCGCGGATCACCCGCAGCGTCACCGCGTTCAGATAGCGCCTCAGCTCGGTATTCAGCTCCTGGAACTCCGGCCACAGGATCCGGTCGAGGAAGCCTCGCGGCGCCCGCACCATCACCGTCGTCCGCCGCTGCCGCGGATAGCGGAACGGCCTGAGGCCGTAGCGCCGGCACAGCGCCACGAACAGGTGCCGCGACCATTGGTCGGGCAGCGAGACCTTCGTCTCCGCCGCCGGAGCCCGGGACTGCTGCCGCTGCTGCTGTTGCTGCTGATGCTGATGCTGATGCTGTTGCCGCAGCCGCGCCCGGATCCGCTCCAGCGCCGCTGCCGCCGCCAGCCGCTCTCCCTCGGTGCCGGCACCGGCATGCAGCGCCTCGATCTTCCGCAGCTTCTCCCGCAGATCCGCATCCGTCGCCATCGTCGCAATCCCCCACCGTCGCCCGGCGTCATGCCTATGTTCTATTTTTGTTCTTGACGCGACGGCACGTCAAGTCGCACAATTCGGGCACAGTCAAAGAGTTGCGCCCGCCCGGCCTCCGCCGCGGCGGGCTTTTTCGTGCGAGGTCGAGAATGAAGACGGTCGCGCCATGGGTGGTCTGGGTCAAGCCGAGCTGGCGCCGGTTCGCGCAGCACTTCACGCGGTTCGGCGACGCCAGCCTTGCCGCCGAGCATGTCGGCTACAGGGGAAGCAACGCCCGTCACCAGGGCGTCGCGCTGATGACCAAGCCCGAGATCCTGCTCGCCTGCTTCGAGGAGATCGAGCGGCGACGGCAGGAGAAGGGGCCGGCGCCGCATGAGAACGCGGTGCGCAAGCTGATCGACGCGGCCGCGGAATGCCTTCGCCCCGGCGCGACCCAGGGCCGCTCCGCCCGCTGGCTGCCGAATCTGCGGCAGGCATCCTGCGAATTCTGCCGCCGCCAGGGGCTGACCGAGGACGGGCTGTTCCCGGAGGCGATGATCGACGCGCTGCCGGCGCCGGACGCGGACGCCCTGCCCCCGTGCGACCTGGCGCCCGCCTTCCAGCCGCTGCTGAAGCCGTCGCGCTACAAGGGCGCCCATGGCGGCCGCGGCTCGGGCAAGTCGCACGCCTTCGCCGAGCTGCTGGTGCGGCGCTGCGTCGAGGCGGCGCCGGTGCGGGCGGTGTGCATCCGCGAGGTGCAGCGCTCGCTCGACCAGTCGGTCAAGCGGCTGATCGAGGACAAGATCCAGGCGCTGGGCCTGGGCCGCCATTTCCAGGTGCAGGCCGACCGCATCCTCGGGCCCCGCGGCGGCCGCATCATCTTCCAGGGGATGCAGAACCACACGGCGGAGAGCATCAAGTCGCTCGAGGGCTACGACATCGCCTGGGTCGAGGAGGCGCAGGCGCTGTCGATCCGCAGCCTCGACCTGCTGCGCCCGACCATCCGCAAGCCGGGGTCGGAGCTGTGGTTCACCTGGAACCCGGTGCAGCCGAGCGACCCGGTCGATGCGCTGTTCCGCGGCGGGACACCGCCGCCCGATGCCGCGCTGGTGCAGGCCAATTGGACCGAGAACCCGCATTTTCCGGCAGTGCTGCAGGCGGAGATGGAATGGGACCGGGCGCGCGACCCGGACAAGCACCAGCATGTCTGGCTGGGCGGCTATCGCAGCCACAGCGAGGCGCGGGTGTTCGAGAACTGGCGGGTGGAGGCGTTCGAGACGCCGGCCGATGCGCGCTTCCTGTTCGGCGCCGACTGGGGCTTCGCCCGCGACCCGACGGTGCTGGTGCGCTGCTTCGTGCAGGGCCGGACACTGTTCGTCGACCACGAGGCGTACCGGGTGGGCTGCGAGATCGACCGCACGCCGGCCCTGTTCGACACCATTCCGGGGTCGCGGCGGGGGCCGATCATCGCCGACAGCTCCCGGCCGGAGACCATCGACTACATGCAGCGCCAAGGCTTCGGCAGCATCACCGGATCGACCAAGGGGGCGGGGTCGGTGGAGGACGGGGTGGAGTTCCTGAAGGCGCACGACATCGTGGTGCATCCGCGCTGCCGCCACCTGATCGACGAGCTGGCGCTGTACAGCTATCGCACCGACCCGAAGACCGGCGTCATCCTGTCCGAGCTGGAGGACCGCGGGAACCACGCCGTCGACGCCCTGCGCTATGCCGTCGAAGGGCAGCGGCGGGGCGGCTATGACAGCTCGATGAAGTGGGTGTAGACGCCGTGACGGAACCGCGCGCCCGGATCCCGTGCGGCGGACGGATCAGGGCTTCAGCGCGGGCGGCGGCAGGAGGCTCGGCGGACCAAAGCCGGGAGGCCGAGCGCCCAGGTCGCTCGCCCTGGCGAGCAGGCCTGCCGTGCGACAATTGGCGCGGAATCAAAAAAATTCTGACGATAATAATCCGATCGAGGTTCACGCGGAGGAAAAGATCACCACCGCTTCGCTTCGTCGAGAATTTAGTCAATCATGCTGCATATATAACTATTCATCGAGATTAGATTGCGAAATTATTCGATTGCGATCCAGTTTCAAACACCTCCCTTTGGTGGATACCGATCAAGCGATTCGCACCAAGGAGAATGATTGCCATGGCCATCAACGGAACTACCGCCGCCGACAGCCTATGGGGCTCGGACGGGTCCGATCTCATCTACGGCTTCGACGGCAACGACAAGCAATATGGCCAGGCGGGGGACGACCGGCTCGACGGCGGCAACGGCCGGGATTATCTCGAGGGCAATGACGGCAACGACACGATTTACGGCGGCGCCGACACCGACCATCTGGTCGGCAGAACGGGAGTCGACCATCTCTACGGCGGCGCCGGCGAGGACTATATCGAAGGCGGCGAGGGCGGCGACGTCATGGATGGCGGCGACACCAGCACGCTGAACTACATCGCCTACCGCAACTCCACCGCCGGCGTGACCGTCAATCTCGAGACCCACACCGCCAGCGGCGGCGAGGCGACCGGCGACAGCTTCGTCAACTTCCAGAACATCGACGGCAGTCCCCATGACGACACCCTGACCGGCAATGACGGCACCAACATGCTGTATGGCGAGGCCGGCAACGACATGCTCAGCAGCGGCGGCGGCTACGATTATCTTTATGGCCAGGATGGCAATGATGTGATGCGTGGCGGCTCGGGGTCGACCTATTTTGGCGACGACTTCGACGGCGGCAACGGCAACGACACGGTGACCTACACCGAAAGCAATGTCGGCGTGACGGTCAACCTGGCGACGGGCACCGGGTCGGGCGGGAACGCCGCGCTCGACGAATATGTCTCGGTGGAGAACGTCAACGGCTCCGGCGGAGGCGACACCCTCATCGGCAATGGCGGGGCGAATGTGCTGGACGGCTGGGCCGGCCGGGACACGCTGACCGGCGGTGGCGGTGCCGACCGGTTCAACTTCAGCTCGATCGCTCACTCCACCGTCAGCCAGGCCGACACGGTCACCGATTTCAGCCGGGCCGAGGGCGACAAGGTCGTCCTGTCAGCGATCGACGCCAACACCGGCGTGGCCGGCAACCAGGCCTTCAGCTTCATCGGGTCGGGGCTGTACACCCATCATGCGGGCGAGCTGCGCTATGCCGATCGCGGCGGCGGCCATGTGACGATCGCCGGCGATGTGAACGGCGACGGCGCCTCCGATTTCCACATCGAGCTGCACGGGGCGTCCAGTCTCGCCGCTTCGGACTTCGTGCTCTAGCGGGCCGGCGGTCGAGGGGCTGTGGCGGGGACGCCACGGCAGCTCGATGACATGGCCGCGGTGACGGGAGGGGCGGCACCCGCCCCCCCCGTCCTCGCCGCGTCCTTCAGGCCGAGACGCCGGCCGGCCGCTGGTATAGCGCCGGCGTCGGCAGGGGCAGCAGCGCCTTGCCGCCCCGGTCCAGATAGGGGGCGATCCGTTCCATCATCCCCGGATACGAGGCGCTGGCCAGCAGCACCACACCCGGCCCGCCATCATTCACCGTGTCGGGCGACTGGATCGGCAGGCCGAGGCCCTCGATCTCGAGGCCCCATTTCTTCGGGTTGCCGTCATAGATCGCGACGATCTCGGACTGCTCCAGTGAGGTCGAGCTGAGCAGGTTGGTGAAGTAGTTGCCGATGCCGTAGACCGCCATCGGCAACCCTTGCCGGCGGACATCCGCCAGCACGGCGTCGAAGCGCGCGACATAGTCGCGGTACTTGGTGCGGAAGTCATGCGCCAGGGCGATGTCGACCGCGACGTCGTCGGTCGGCAGCGAGGCGTGAGCGGTCTTGCGGCAGACGGCCCGGAGGATGCCCTTGTGCGAGGTCACCGTGCCGTCGAAGCCGTGCCGGCGCATGGCCCGCAGCAGCGAGGTCGCGGTGAAGTAGTTCGGATGCTCGTACATCCAGAACGGCGCGCCCTCCGCCATCACGATCCCGCAATCCGGGACCTCGATGCAGACATGGCCGTTCTCCCGCACCACCTTGCGCAGTCCCGACAGGAAGGTGTCGGGCTCGGTCACGTGCTCCAGCACCAGGCGGTTGCTGACGAAGTCGAAGCTGTCGGCCGGGAAGGTGTCGGGGGTGAAATAGTCCAGCGTCGTCTCGATGCCGAAGGCGCGCTCGGCCTCGGCCGCCGCGGCCTCGTTCGGGTCGCAGCCATGGACGGTCATGCCGGCCTCTTGCAGCTTGGCCAGGAACCGCCCGTCATAGGAGCCGATCTCGAGCGCGTGGCCGGTCATCGGCACGCCGGCGGCGATCAGGAACGCCATGAACTCGCGGTGGCGCTCATCCATCTCGGGGTCGGAGGCGAAGGTCGGGTATGAGCCGTAATATCGGCTGTAGATCTCGTCCAGCGCCTCGCGGTCGGGCGGCAGCAGCTGCATTGCGGTGCCGCAGCCATGGCACAGGCCGACCGTCATCGGCACCGTGCGCCAGATGCTCTCGAACTCGGTCGGCCGGATCAGGTAGCTGTACTTCTCGATCTCGACCAGGACCTCCAGCTGGGAGGCGCCGCAATGCGGGCACCGGTCGATGTGCATATTCATGACGGACAATTTCCCCCACACGGACTGATGCCGACGACTGTGCCACAGGTCTCGGCGCAAAACAGGATACGTCCTCGCAGCCGCGGCCGGTCATGTCATCGCTTGCGCGCCACGATGTAGGGACGGGCGTCGTCGCCCCTGGTGGCGTGGCTTTCGACGGCAAGAATGTCGAAGCCTGCGGCGTGTATGAGCCGGCTCAGCTCCGCCGCCCGGAAGACGCCGGCATAGGGCGCCTTGCCGATCGCCCGCATCGCCGGCAACAGGGCAAGCCGGATGAGCGGGTTCATATCCCCGACGCAGGGTGTCTTGGAGATGAACAGGCCCTCCGCCTCGAGCAGGGCATGGATGCGGCGCAGCGTGCCGGGCAGGTCGCGGACCAGGTGGAGATAGTTGAATCCGAGAACGGCGTCGAATGGCCCAGGCGTCAACGCCTCCGCGGTCGCGGTGCGGAAGGCGAGCGCGGGGACAGGGGCGGCGGCGTGCTTCTGTTCGGCAATCGCGATCATGGCCGCGGAAATATCGGTCGCGAGATAGCTGTGCACATCGCCTGCCAGCCGGAGCGCCGTCGTGCCCGTGCCACAGCCCAGCTCCAGCACCCGGTCTTCCGGCCCCAGCAAAGCGCGGGTCCGGTCCAGCGTGCGTTCATACCCGGCCTGATCCGCAATCGCACCCTTGGCATAGGTCCGTGACGTCCGGTCCCAGAAACGGGCGTCGCTTGCCGTGCTCATCGTCGGTGCTCCTTTGCAGCGGTTCCTCACGCGATCGCCGCCCCGCGCTGCCGCAGCAGGGCGCGCAGCACCGAGCGGTGGCAGCGGCTCTCATCGGCGCAATAGCAGCCGATCGAGAGATGCGCGTCGCGCGACAGGGCGGCGAGCAGGTCGAGGGTGCGGCGCGGCGTCGGCCGGTCCATCTCGGCCCGGAAGGCGCGGGTGAAGGCGGCCCATTCCGCATCCGTCCGCGCCGCTTGGCCCAGGGCCAGCAGCTCCGGGCTGGGCGACAGGTCGGGGAGCCAGACGTCGAACCAGTCGTCGGCGGCATAGCGCGCCTTCGGCACGCCGCGCGGCACGCGGCGGACGGCGCCGATCCGTGTCCCTTCGCCGGCCAGGCGCGGGCTGCCGAGGCGGACGATCCGCAGCGTCATGCGCGGGGCTCCGCCGGCGCGATGTCCGCCAGCAGGCAGCGCCGGAACCAGCCGGGGAAGGCGCGCGCCACCACACAGAACTGACCGTATCCCGCCATGGCGCCACGGTAGCATGGCGCGGCAGCGCGGTCGGTCCGGAATCCGGACCGGCCGGATGTGGCAAGCGCGAGAATATGGATGCGGCGCGCGGCGTTCCTGTTCAAGATCGCGCCGATCGGCGGCCCTGGTCGGTGAGATGCTGAGCGGCAGTGACATCCTCGAAGTGATCGGCGACCCGATCGTCCAGACCGGCGTGGTGGCCGTGATCGGCGCGGTGGTGACGCGCATTGTGCTGCGCCACCATCCGACCCGGCGGCTGGTCGGGCAGCTTGCCTTCTTCGCGGCGCTGACCGCCCTGCTGCTGTACCACGACATCGTGCCGTACCAGGCGGGGCCGGAGACCGCGTCCAACCTGCAGCGCGTCTTCGTCGGCCTGGCCAAGGTGGTCTGGTGGACCAATGCGGCCTGGTCGCTGATCAGCATCGTCCGCGTCTTCCTGATCTTCGAGCGGCAGCCGCGCGAGGGTCGGCTGCTGCAGGACCTGGTGGTCGGCCTCATCTATGTCAGCGCGCTGCTCTCGGTCGTCGCCTATGTCTTCGACGCCCCGGTCGGGACGCTGATCGCCACCTCGGGCGTGTTCGCCATCATCCTCGGCCTGGCGATGCAGAGCACGCTGAGCGACGTGTTCTCCGGCATCGCCCTCAACCTCAGCCGGCCCTACGGCATCGGCGACTGGCTGGTGCTGGGCAACGGCATCGAGGGCCGGGTGGTGGAGACCAACTGGCGGGCGACCCATCTGCTGAGCGGCGCCAACGACCTGATCATCGTGCCCAACAGCGACCTGGCGAAGGCGCGGCTGACCAATCTGAGCAGCCCGGAGCGCAGCCATGGCGTGACGCTGAAGGTGCGGTTCCTGCCGACCACGATGCCGTCGGCGATGGCGGAGGTGATGCGCTCGGTGCTGCTGAGCAGCGACGCCATCCTGTCCGTTCCCGAGCCGGGCGTGCTGGTGACGGCGCTGGACGCGGATTCGGTCGAGCTGGAGCTGTCGTTCCGGGTGGCGGACCTGTCGGCGACCGGCAAGGCGAAGAGCGAGATCTACGACCTGATCTGGCGCCATGCCAAGGCGGGCGGGCTGTGCCTGGCCTCGTCGGCCGAGGCGCTATTCGCCGCCCCCGCGCCGGCGAAGGCCGAGGAGGCGCCGGCCCATCGCCGCAGCACGCCGCAGCGCCTGCTCGACGCCATCGCGCTGTTCGACGCCCTGACCGATGACGAGAAGGAGGCCCTGGCCGCGACCATGGCCCGCCGCAGCTTCCGCGCCGGCGATACCCTGGTCGAGCAGGGCACGGTGATGGCGTCGCTGATGATCGTCCGCAACGGCGTCGCCACCGACACGAGGCAGGACCATGGCCGCGGGACGGAGCTTCGGCGCCTGGCCCCGGGCGACTTCTTCGGCGAAGGCGGGCTGCTGACCGGCGACGGCGAGCCCGGCACGATCCGGGCCCTGACGCCGGTCGTCGTCTACGAGATCACGCAGGAGGGGCTGGCGCCGCTGCTGCGGGACCGCCCGTCAATCGCCGAGGAGCTCGGCACCCTGCTGGCCCGGCGCACCGCCACCGACCGGCATCGCCTGGAGCAGGGCCTTGGCCACGCCGCCGCCTCGGCGCCCGGCCTGGCCGAACGGATCCGGCGCCTGTTCGAGCTGTGAACGCCGGCCTCCTCAGGGCACCGCCAGTTTCCAGCCGTCGACCTGGGTGCCCTCGACGTTGAAGTGGCCGACGACGGCCTTTGGCATGGCTGCGCCCGCCCGACCCCGCTGCGGTGCAGCCAATCTGCACTCCTGCAGGAGCGGAGGTGTTTCCACTCGGCGCCGCCCCCTGCTAGGTTGGGGCTTGCCACTGGTCGGGACCGCCGCTTGTACGCGAGATCGCTGCACATCTATGGCTTCAAATGCTTCGGGAAGACGGAGATCGAGCTCCAGTATCCCGGCCGAAGCGGCGAGGGCGCGTCCGAGATCCCCAATGTCAACCTGATCCTGGGCGACAATGGCGGGGGCAAATCGTCGGTGCTGCGGGCGCTGGCGATCGCGGTTCTGGCCCCGGCACTGCTCGAATCCGGCTTCGTCCCGTATCGCCTCGTGCGCCGTCCCGGCCCGGGACAGGAACCGGTCGACCACGCCCTGCTCAAGGTCGAGGCGATCCCGGAAAAGAACGAGCGTCTGCCCCAAGTGCTGCGGCGCAAGAAGCTGGAGCTCCTCGCGCGGATCGAACGACGGGGCCGGGGAAGCCTCGACCGCTTGCATCTGGAGAGGACGCCGGACTCGCCGATCGCGAGCCTGCTCGAAGACGACGACTCCCCCGCCTTCTTCGTCGTGGGCTATGGCGCGACCCGCAGGGTCGAAACCGGCGAGTATTCCGAGAGCAGCGCCCGCCGGTCGAGAGGGCTGCGGTACCAGCGGATCGCCGGGCTGTTCGAGGATCACGTGGCGCTGCGCCCGCTTCAGGCCTGGCTGCCAAAACTGGGCAGCCGTGGCCGCATCAACGCGGCCGTCGACCAGATCAATCGGGTGCTTCCCCAGAATGTCCGCTTCGCGGGGGAGCTGGACAAAGCCGAGGATCAGTACCTCTTCGAGTTCGAGGGTGTGCCCACGCCCTTCTCGGCGCTGTCCGACGGCTACAAAGCCTTTATCGGGTGGGTCGGCGACCTGGTCGGCCATCTGTCCGATGTCGCCCCACCGGACACGGCGCTGGCGGATCTCCCTGGCATCGTCCTCCTCGACGAGATCGACCTGCACCTCCACCCGGAGTGGCAGCGCAGCGTGGTGCCGGCCCTGGCGAGCGGCTTTCCGAAGCTGCAATTCGTGTTCACCTCGCACAGCCCGCTGGTGGCGAGCACCGTCCGACGCGAGAACGTGTTCGTCACCGATACGGCCGAGGACGACACCGCGACGCTGAAGCAGCTCGAGGAACGGGTCTACGGCCGCAGCGCCGAGCAGCTGCTGCTCTCCTCGTATTTCGGCCTGCAGACGACACGGCCGGAGTCGTTCCAGGATGAAGCCCAGGAGCTCTTCCAGAAAGCCGCCACGGGCGACTCGGCCGCGGCCCTGAGTTATCTCGAGCGCCTGACGGCTCCGCCCGCGGCTCCCAAAGCAGCGACGACCGGCCGACGGCGGCGATGATCCGTTACGCGTTCGACCAGGCGACGGTCGAGACCGAGATCCGCACAGCCGACGCAAAGTGGTTCAGCAAGGCGAAGACGCGGACGCGCACGCTCAACCAGCTCGGCCGCTTCGAGGACAAATCGCCGATCTGGAGCACCGCGAAGGCGGCCTTTATGCGGCTGCAGAGAAACAAGTGCGTGTTCTGCGAGCGCCAATTCGAGAACCCGGACTACGGCAAGATCGAGTTCGATGTCGAGCATTTCAGGCCGAAATCGTCGGTGGTGGCCTGGCCCGATCCGGTTCGGCACGCGAAGCTGCGATATCGGTTCTCGACCGGCCAGGCCGAGGCAGCGGGCTATTTCTGGCTGGCCTACGACCTGCGGAACTACGCGGCCTCGTGCAAGGTGTGCAACACCACATTCAAGCTCAACTTCTTCCCGATCGCCGGCCAGCGTGGGGCCGCCGGATCGGCGGTTGCCGATCTGGACGCCGAGAAGCCGCTACTGTGCTATCCGATCGGCGACATCGACGACGATCCCGAGGCGCTGGTGACGTTCGTCGCCACCACGGCAGTGCCGACCCAGCGGTCGGGCCACAAGAAGAAGCGCGGCCAGATCATCATCGACTTCTTCGGGCTCAACGAACGGGAGCAGTTGCATCGCGAACGGGCGCGGATGATCGGGCTGTTCGGGGCTGCGCTTCAGGCGAACTCCGACGGCAGGGCCACCGCGACGGACCAACAGCTGATTGCCCGCATGGATTCGCCTGACCTGCCGCATGCGGGATGCCTGCGGGCCTTCAAGAAACTATGGGCGAAGGATCGCACCACGGCGGAGCGCGCCTACGATCTCTGCCGGGTCTTCTCCGCCAGCGACTCTGGAACCACGCCACCCCAACTCTGAGGACAGGGGCGGCAGGGGCCGCCCCCACCCATGCCGGCACGGGCTGCCTCCTCAGGGCACAGCCACCTGGCCGCTCGACACCACCGCCAGCTTCCACCCGTCGACTTGGGTGCCGGCGACGTTGAGGTGGCCGACCAGGAACTTCAGCCGCTCCGGATCGTCGCCCTTGGCCGTGCAGAAACGGTCCTGCAGGTAGAAGGGCGGCTGCGCCTGGTAGTAGAGCGTGGCCTGCACCGATGCCGGCCGGCTGCCCGCCGGGAGGTCGGCGAGCGGCACCTGATAGACCAGGCTGTCGCCGCCGCCGGTGACATAGTCGGGGTCGTCGTCGACGCCGGTCGGGCCGGCCTCCTTCGCCAGCTCCTCGCCGGCGCCCAGGGCCTTGGCGATCTCGGTGCGCTCGGCCAGCGGCAGGTAGCCCTGCGGCAGGATGCGATTGTCCTTCACGGTGTTGCAGATCGACAGGAAGCTGGTGGTCAGCATGCCCTGCGCCGGGGTGCCCGGACCGCACATCGCGGCCGTGGCGTTGGGCGGCGGGGTCGACACCAGCTCCTGATAGATCTGGGTCTGGTTCTGGCCGGTGATGCGCTGGTAGTGCGGCTGGTGCAGCCGCGCCAACGGCTGGATCCGGGACTTGCAGTCGTCGGTCCACCAGTATTCGCCGTCGAGCGGGGTTCCGGACTGGTCGACCAACGCGCCCGCCGCATTGGTGCGGCCGGAGGCCCAGAGCGTGTTGCCCTGCTGGTCCAGCACCTGGAACTCCACGAAGGCGCGGCGGAAGCCGACGCCGGAGGGCAGCTTATGGCCGGTCTCGCTGCGCACCGTCACCGTCGCCTGCAGCGTGCCGCCGGAGCTCGACACGTCGCTCACGCTCACCTCCGCTGTGCCGGTGCTGGCCAGATCGAGCATCGCCTGCTCGGTCCGGACCAGCGGGGCGACGCCCTTGGTCAGCATCGGGTCCGAGGCGGGGATGCCGAGCACGTCGGGGAATTGCTGTGCGATCTTGATCAGGAAGACGTTGAGCCCGACCAGGGTGTGGGCGGCGAAGCCGTCGCGCACCGGCAGGTCGATATCCTCCGGCCCGAGGTTGTTCTCGGCCTCCGGGAAATTGCTGTATTCCTGGATGCTGGCGATCTTGCTGCGGATCGGCTTGCCGTCCGCCGTCTTCGACGGCATGTGGCAGTCCTGGCAGGACTGCGCCAGGCTGCCGGCCCCATGCGGCAGCGGGCCGTCGGGCGAGGTGCCGGTGCGATAGGCGCTGAACGCCCATTCCGGATAGGTCGTCTGCTCGTAGATATGGGTGACCGACTTGCCGTCCTGCCGCACCGGCAGATGAACGGTGTGGCAGGTGCCGCAGACCTCGGAGCTCTTGATCGTCGTGTTGTGCTCCGGCGTGATGCCGAGCGCGTTCTGCATCGGCTTCACTTTCGGCGTCTCGAACGGGCCGATCAGCTTGTCGGGCGGGCCGACCAGGAAGCTGCCGGTGAAGGTGCGGGCGAAGCCGGTGTTGTGCGGGTTCAGGAACTCCTGCCGCTCGGCGATGCAGGCGTTCTCCGGCGTGTTGGCGACGCGGGCGGAGGCGGAACCCAGCGCCATGCGGTGGCAAGAGGTGCAGGAGATGCCGTCGCGGGCGAGCGCGCCGTATTTCGCGTTCGGATCAGCGACCGGCCAGGGCACCGCATTCACCATCTCGCGGGTGAAGTCGAGGCATTTGCCGGCATCGGGGAAGGTGTCGATGTGGAACTGCCGCTGGCCCTGGATGCCGTGGCAGCCGAGGCAGGAATCCTCGACGATCTGCTTCGAGTCCGGATGGAAGGTCTGGGTCTCGCTGGCCAGCTGGGCGAAGAAGAACGGGTCGCGCCCGGCCAGCCCCATCGGCGAGCTGCGCCATGTGGCATAGGGCGACAGGTTGATCAGATTGTCGCTATGCGGGTTGGGCACCGTCATGTCGAATTGCAGCCCGGTGCTGCCGGCGTCGTGGCAGCCCAGGCACTGGGTCGAGGAGACGAACTCGTCCGCCGGGCGCGGGCCGCCGGCCGCGACCCAGGTGTTGTCGAAGCTGGCCGAAGCCATCATCGGCACCGTGTCCCAGGTCGGCATCTGCAGCAGATAGGCGCGCAGCGCCTGGTCGACCGCCTTGTCGGCCTGGTACAGCGGCTCGCCCAGCCGGGTCACGTCGTCCGGCGGCAGCGTCACGGCGCGGTGATGGTCCGGCGGCGTCGGCGGCGAGGACCAGGACTGGCTGAGATAGACCAGCGGCTGCCCGGGCTCGCCCTCGATGTTGCGCGGCGAGGCGAAGGTCAGGTTGTCCTTGGCCGAGGCGTGGCAGTTCATGCAGTACTGCGCGAAGCCCATATTGGGCAGCCCGTTGTTCGGGCTCGGCGGCAAGTCGGGAGACCAGCCGCCAGTCGGCCCGAAGCCGTACCAGCCCCAGAACCAGCCGTCATGCGAGGCCTTGCTGTCGCGGATCATGACCGCGGCGCCGGAGGTCGGATACAGCTTCACCGGATCGACATCGGCGCAGGCGGCGGCCGGATACGGGAACATCTCCTTGACCATGATCGCCCCGTCCGGCACCGGGGGCGGCGGATTGGTCCCGGCGGTCTCGCCGGAACGATGCTCGACCAGCCAGTCGGCCATGTCGGGCGAGTACCAGATCACCACCGGGGTGTGGGTGCCGAAGCCTTTGCCCTGCCATGCACCGTCCACCAGGGTCGCGGTGAAGGGGCCGGCGTCGCGGACATGCTTGTCGCGGCGCCAGCCGGAGGCGGTGTCGCGGTGGCAGTAATTGCCGAAGAACTGATTGAGCTTGGCCTCGTACTGGTCGAGCGGCAGGGCCGACGGGTCGCGCACGGCGGCGATCAGGCTCTGGCACAGTGCCGGGTCGGTCGGGACCAGCGGCTGGGCCCGCTCGGCGGTGCAGCGGGCCGGGTCGGCGATGCTGGGGGTGGCGAAGAGGCCGAGAATCGCGGCCGCGAACAGGCCGATGCAGCCTCGACGCACGGCTCCATGCCGCAGCGCCGCTTTGCCCCAATCCGCGGATTTGATTGATCTTTGCATAATGTACCACATCGTTTGCCGGTGGCTTGCCGATCATTGACCGAAATCAGAATAGGAATCGGTCGCAACGACCGAATGCTTGGTTCGCCAAAAGAATTGAAGCCTATCACCCGATTCCATCGATATCTATTTGCATAATTTATGAGAGATTTTCCGCGAATGCGCCGCGATGCTCCGGCGGACAGGCAGCGTCCGCCGGCGGCACAGGCTCCCGCTAGGTGACATTGCCCAACCGGCATTATTCTGGCACTATAACCCCCGGCGTTCGCGCTCGACCTATTGCGATACTGTCGGTTTTTTACTGTTTCGGCTCTTTCGATCACAAATTTTCCTAGAATAGATGTGTTGCATCGTCGTCGTCATCATCTCACGGTGTTGCAGCATCGGATTGCCGGACATCGGAGCGGTGTCTATCGGCTTTGAAATCAAGAACGCGACCAAATCCAATACTGCTCTTTATTTTTTGATGAGGGATTTCAGCATGACACTCAAGCTCGGCAAGAACGATGTCTATCGCAGCGAAATCGAAGCCGCGCAAAAGGCCACCGGCATCGACGGCTCGGCGATCGCGGCGCTGATCGACGCCGAGGCGGCCAAGATCGGTTCGGGAGCCAACAAGGGCCAGTGGGACAAGGACTCCTACAACCCGACATCCAAGGCCGGCGGCATGACCCAGTTCCTGGAACCCACCTGGGAAGGCCACGCCAAGAAGCCCGGCCACCTCCTCAACACCCGCGGCAAGGCGGCCGGCTTGATCACCGCCGCCGACAAGGTCGCCACCGGCAAGAAGGCCGACCTCCTGAAGCTGCGCTTCGATCCGCTGCTGTCGATCGTCTCGGCGGCCGAGTACGGCGTCGACAATCTCAAGGCGCTGGACAAGGCCGGCGTCCTGCCGAGGAACCTGACGGACGATCAGCGGGCCCGGTACATGTATCTCGCCCATCACGAGGGGGCAAGCGGTGCGACCGGGTTCCTGAACGGCACCAAGACCTACACCCGCGCCAAGCTGGTCGGCCAGGTCGGCGCCACCGCCGCCGACAAGTACATCAAGGCAGCCGGCGGCAAGACATCGGCCGCCTACCGCCTCTGGCTGAACGAGTACATGGACAAGAAGATCGCCCCTTCGAATTTCCGCAGCTAGGCCGCGCCGGCGCCCGAGCAGGGCTCGGGCCAGAGGCGCCGATTGTCATGGAGAGATTTCATGAATCGTTGCACTCCCCTGCAAGCAAGGGAATACAAACTGTTGCTGAAGCCCGATCGTTTCGCCGGCGCGATGTCACTCGAGAGAGCCGATCAGTTTTGGAATACCCAGATCCGATCCGTCGTCCAAACCAACCTCGACAATAAAAAGGACGGCAAATCCCGGCATGGAAGGGGGTTCGATCCGGCAAAGCACCGGACCATCATGTTCCGGGATACCGGCAGTCACCGTCTATACGGCGCAGACTATATTCTGCGGGAGCGCGTCGACCTCGATGGGGACGGGGACGGTGCGCCGAAACCGAAACTGACCCTGAAGCTGCGGACGACCGATCTGTTCGTTGCCGCAGACACGCCGCTTCCGGGAACCCAGGACGGCGCCGACACGGAGTTCGAAGAGGATATCGCGCCCCTCCAGGTCTCGGTGACGCGACCCGGGCACCGCTGCGTCTCGGTCGCCGAGCCCCGCTCCATCCGCAGCCGGTTTGCCGTCTCGACCACGCAACCGGTGCCAGACGGCCTGGCCATCGACCGCCTGGGCGCCGCCTTCGAGCTTTATCCGAGACTGCTGAGCAATCTGATGCTGACCGCCAGAGATGAGATCCGGTCGGACGAGGCGCTGCGTTCGGGGCCAGTGATCAGGGAGCTGGTGTTCAAGAACGCGGAGGTCGATCTCGGCGGCGACGTCGCCGCCAGGTTCACGCTGACGCTCTGGTATTTCGACGGGGAGACCACCATACCCCGGGTGGCCGAGATCTCGTTCAAGTGCAGGGTGGAGGATGGATATCTGCCGCGCGGTGCGGCGTCGCGGGCGCTGGCGCTGTTCGTCGGAATGCAGGGTCTCGGCGACTGGGTGAACTTCGAGGAGCAGAGCAAGACCGCTCTGGCATTGCCGCCGAAGACCTGATCCAGCGGCGGATGCGTCAGCCCGCCCCTTGCCCGCCGGATCTCTGCTTTACCCGATGGCGGTGGGCGGCCTGCTTCGCGCGGTTGCCGCAGATCGCCATGCTGCACCAGCGCCGGGCATGGCCGCGCGTGTGGTCGACGAACATCAGCGTGCAGGCCGGCCCCTCGCATGCCTTGACCTGGGTGAAGTCCTCCTCGCACACCAACCGCGCCATCGCCTCGGCGATCGGCAGCAGCAGGGAGTCCGGCGAGCGCCAGCGGCGCAGGCTTCGCAGCTCCAGGCCCTCCCCGTCCCGCGCGACGTCCCGCGCGACGAGTTGAGCGAAGCCCTCGTCCCGCTCGAGCACCCGGTTCAGGGGCAGGAGATAGTGCAGCGCGTCCGCGGCCAGCGGGCGCCCCTTCCGGGCTTCGACGAATCCCCGGAACCATTCCCGCAAGCCCCGCGCCTGGGCCGCGACGCTGTCGAGCTCGCCCGGCATCGCCGTCTCCCGCACCACCGCCAGCACGGTTTCCGGGACCAAGCCGGACTGCGCCAGCCATGAGAGCAGCCCGTTGCCGTCCGGCAGCCAGTCGACCGGGGTGTCGACCGGCGTCGCGATCGAGTTGAGGAAATCCAGGCCGAGCGCGTCGGCCAGGAACATCGCAGGTGGAAGCTGATGGCTCACGGTGGCCTCGGCTGTGGTCGCTTTGCTGATAAGTAACCTTTAAAACCGATCTTGACAAGTTATCCATCCGAAGATCATAACCTCGTTAACGCCATCAAAGAGGTTATGATCATGTTGGGCGGATCGATATCACCGTTGACCATCGTCGTGGTCCATGGCGCCTGGGCGGACGGGTCGTCCTGGGGGCCGGTGATCGCGCCGCTGCAGCGGCAGGGCCTGGTTGTCCGGGCCGCGCCGCTGCCGCTGACCTCGCTGGCGGACGACGTGGCCGCCCTCGACCGCGTGCTGGAGCGGATCGACGGGCCGGTCGTGCTGGCCGGGCACGCCTATGCCGGCGCGGTCATCGCCTCGGCGCGGGCCGAGCGCGTCCGGTCGCTGGTGTTCGTCGCCGCGCTGGCCCCGGACGAGGGCGAGACCGTGATGGACGTGTTCCAGCGCGCGGCCCCGCATCCGCAGGCGCCGCTTCTGGCCCCCGACCGGCACGGCGCCATCTGGCTGCCGGACGGGGCCTTCGCCGCGGCCTTCGCGCAACACGCCCCGGCGGACTCGGTCGCGATGCTGGCCGCCGTGCAGCGGCCGATCCACCTTCCTTGCATCACCACCCCGGTCGGCCGGCCGCTGTGGCGGGACCGGCCCAGCTGGTTCCTGGTGGCCGAGGAGGACCGGATTATCGCGGCGGAGACCCAGCGCTTCATGGCGACACGCACGGGGGCGACGCTGCGCACCGCCCCGGCCGACCACACGCCGATGGTGTCGGCGCCGGAGGTCGTCGTCGGCGTCATGCTCAAGGCCGTCCGCGCCTCGGCCTGACCGACCCGCCTTCCCCTTCCGTAACCAACTGGATGAACCACGACCAGTTGGTCGAACCACACGTCCAAGCCCAGGAGAACGGCAATGACAGCCATCCGCTACCGCACCGCCGATGTCGACGGCTTCAAGGTTTTCTACCGGGAGGCCGGATCGCCCCGCGCCCCGAAGCTGCTGCTGCTGCACGGCTTCCCGAGCTCCGGCCACATGTTCCGGGACCTGATCCCGCTGCTGGCCGACCGCTTCCATGTCGTGGCCCCGGACCTGCCGGGCTTCGGCCAGTCCGACATGCCGGACCGCGCCGCCTTCCGCTATACCTTCGACGGCATCGCCCGGGTGATCGACCGGTTCACCGAGGTCGTCGGCCTGAACCGCTACGCGGTCTACGTCTTCGACTATGGCGCGCCGACCGGCTTCCGGCTGGCGCTGCGGCACCCGGAACGGATCGCCGCGATCATCTCGCAGAACGGCAACGCCTATCAGGAGGGCCTGAGCGACGGCTGGACCCCGATCCGGGCCTATTGGCAGGACCCGTCCGCGGCCAACCGCGAGGCCCTGCGCGCCTTCCTGACTCCGGAGACCACGCGCTGGCAATACGTCCACGGCGTGGCCGATGAGAGCCTGGTCTCACCCGATGGATACACGCTCGACAGCCACTACCTGGCCCGGCCGGGCGCGGATGAGGTGCAACTCGACCTGTTCCGGGACTACGCCAGCAACGTCGCGCTGTACCCGGAATTCCAGGCGTATTTCCGCAAGCACCGGCCGCCCTTCCTGGCGGTGTGGGGCAAGAACGACCCGTTCTTCCTGCCGCCCGGCGCCGAGGCATTCAAGCGCGACCTGCCGGACGCCGAGATCCGCTTCTTCGACACCGGCCATTTCGCCCTGGAGACGCATGCCCGCGAGATCGCGGATACCATCCGCGTCTTCCTCGCCCCGTAAGAGACCGTTTGGAAATGCTACTGGCGCGGCCGTCTGACGGCGGACTCGAAGCTTCCGGTGCTCACGCACCAAATGTGCGCTGCGCTCCGGTTCTCGAAACCACCGCCAGCCGACTCACGCCAGCGCATTTCCAAACGGTCTCTGATTGCCTTCGCGGAATGCCCGGGCCTACGGCCCCGCGCCGCTCGACATCCGCGCGACACGGCCCCATCTCATCCCGGCCGAAACCGCCCGGGACCTGCCTTGGACCATGCCGCCGAACTGGACCGCCTGGACCGCCTTGCCACGCTGCTGGATGCGCGCTGGCGGCTGCCGCTGCTGGGCTGGCGCTTCGGGCTCGATTCCTTGATCGGGCTGGTGCCGGGGCTTGGCGATGCCGCCGGCGGGCTGCTCTCCGCCTGGCTGATCCTGCGGGCCCGGCGCCTGGGCGCGCCGGACCGGGTGCTGGCGATGATGGCCGGCAATGTCGTGCTCGACGTCGTGGTGGGCAGCGTGCCGGTGCTGGGCGACATCCTGGACATCGGGCTGAAGGCCAACCGCCGCAACGCCCGGCTGCTGCGGCGGCATTTCGAACGTGTGAGCGTGACGGCGTGATCCTTCAGCCGGCCACCGGCTGAGCCGCGGGGAAGGTCCAACTGCCGTCGCGGATCTCGGCCCGCGGGCGGAACAGGCGGACGGTGTAGTTCCAGCCCGCGGTGACCGGCAGGCAGTTCGCGACCGTGCCGTCGCAGCCGCCGAACTGGATGGTGACCGCGCCGTCCGGGCCCTTCTTCGCCGTGAGGCTGTTCACCGAATAGACGTTCTCCGGGTTTGCCTGGAGATAGCCGGCACTGTTGTAGACGGTGAGCGACCAGAAGCCGTCGACCGGCACGTCCCCGACGGTCAGCCGGTGGATGGTGGTGCCGTCGTTCCGGGCCGGCGTGGTCGGAAGATACAGCGCGTCCGCCTCCGGATAGCCGCCCCACAGCATGGCGCTGCCGATCAGGTGCCGGACCGGGTCGACGGCTTTGGCATCGGCGCCGAACATGCGGCGGGTGTCGGACACGGTGGTGCCGAGCTGCTGCAACGCCGCCTGGATCGCCTTCAGGCCGGCCTGGTCCCAGTCCGGGACCTCGAAGCTGCCGGGACGGTCCTGGGCGAGCGTGACCTTGTCCTGCAGGGCGTGGACCCGGGCGACATCGTCCGGGCTGGCGAAATCGACCAGGAAGCGGACCACGACGATGGCGTAGCGCGTGCCCACCGCCTCCCGGGTCAGGGTGCGGCTGCCGGCGTCGTAGACGGTGGCCCGGGTGTACTGGTCCTCATTGACGACCTGCATGCCCATGAAGCGCGTGCCAGGGTCCGGCAGCGTGACCGTCGCCGGCCCGGCGTCGAGGTCGAGGATGGCGAAGGAATAGAGGGTGTCGCGGTTGGGCCGGACGATGCCCTGCTGGACCGGTGGGGCAAGCTCCCGGCCATGCTTGAACTGCCCGAAGCCGCCGGCCTTCACCACCCCGGCGAAATTCACATCGGTCTGGGCCCGGCTGTAGGTGTCGACGGTGACGGGCACCGCCGTCTGCGCCGATGCGGCGGAGCTCATCAACAGGGACATGGCCGCGAAAACCCTTCTGCAGGTCCTGGTCACGATGCTCTCTCTGGATGATGCGGAGCCCTTCCTGCATTGCGGGATAGACCGATCAGATCTGGAAGAGAACCGGCGCCGCTGACAACCGGCCTGCCGGAAATGATAGGCTGGCCGCATGGATCTCAACGCCGCCCGCATGTTCGTCGCCGTCGTCCAGGCCGGCAGCCTGTCGGCGGCGGCAGCCCGCCTCGGCACCCCGCTGCCGACTCTGAGCCGCCGCATCCGCGAGCTGGAGCGGCAGCTCAAGGTGCAACTGCTGGAGCGGTCGACCCGCGGCACCCGGCTGACCGATGCCGGGGCGCGGCTGTACGAGCATGCCGGCCGCGGCATCGAGGCGCTGCTGGAGGCCGAGCAGGCCGTGGCCAGCGACCAGGCCCGGCTGAAGGGGCGGCTGCGCCTGTCGCTGCCCCAGACCTTCGAGCCGTGGTGGGAGCTGCTGGCCGCGTTCCAGCGCCGCTATCCCGACATCCAGGTCCATGTCACCTCGACCGAGCGGCGCATGGACCTGGTGGAGGACGGCATCGACGTCGCCCTGCGCGTCGGCGCGATCGTGCACGAGACCATGGTGGCGCGGCATCTCCTGTCCTTCCGCACCGTCCTCGTCGCCAGCCCGGAGCTGGTGCAGCGGCTGGGCCTGCCGGAGAACCCCGAGGCGTTGCACCGCTTTCCCTGCGCGGTGTGGTCGACGCGGATCGACGCCCCGGCCCGCTGGAACCTGGGCGGGCAGGTGGTGGTGCCCCGGGCGGTGCTGATCGCCAACGACTACCACCTGCTGTGCAGCCGTGCGCTGAGCGGCGACGTGGTGACCGAGCTGCCGCCCTTCCTGGCGGCCGGGCCGATCCGCGACGGGCGCCTGGTACCGCTGCTGCCGCAGCACAGGCTGCCGGAATGGCCGCTGCACCTGGTCTATCCGCCGCACCGCCACCCTTCGACGATCGTCCGGACCTATCTGGACTTCTGCCAGGGCTGGCTGCCGAAGATCGCCCGGGCGTGCGAGATCGGGGGCGTCAGGGAATGAGCCAGCTCGCCCGCAGCGCTCCGCCGGTCCAGTCGAACAGAGCGCGGCGGTCGGCGCCGGGGACCAGGCGGACCCAGTCGATATGGTCGACCGCCAGCACGATCACGGCGAAATTCCCGCGGCCCGCCTCGGACCCGTCGGTCGCCGGCGGCGGCAAAGCCGGGTCGGCGATCGGGGTGCCGGGCGGGCCCGGCATGCGGTAAGCAGCGCGGATCGGGCCCGGTGTCGCCGCCCAGGCGGCGTCGAGCGCGGCCCCGGGCGGCAACAGCTGCGCCCGGCCCTCGACCCGGATCTGCACCTCATCCGCCGCCTCGTACAGCAGCAGCGCCACGGCGGGGTCGGCGGCGATCTCCGCCACCTTCACCGAGCGGCGGTCGGTGTGGAGCTCGAGCCGCCGCGCTGCCGGGTCGGCCGAGCGCAGCACCACCGTGCGCAGAGCCGGCCCGCCCCTTTCGTTCAGAGTCGCGAGGGCGACCCGGCCGGTGGTGCGACGGCGCTCGCCGGTGGCGCGGCCGAGCCGGGCCCAGGCATCGGCCAGCACCGCGGCCAAGTCCTCGGCCATCAGCGGTAGGTCACGGCGAGGTCGCCGACGCCGGCGACATGGCCCTCCAGCCGGTCGCCGGGCTTGACCGGGCCGACGCCGTCCGGCGTGCCGGTCATGATCAGGTCGCCGGGGCGCAACGCCACCAGCCGCGAGAGATGGGCGATGATCTCCGGCACCGGCCAGATCTGGTCGGCCAGGTCGCCGGACTGGCGGGTCTCGCCGTTGATCTTCAGCCAGATCGCCCCTTCGGACGGATGGCCCACCTCGGCAGCCGGGCGCAGCGCAGACAGCGGCGCCGATTGGTCGAAGGACTTGGCCATGGTCCAGGGCCGCGCCAGCTTCTTGGCCTCGGCCTGGAGGTCGCGGCGGGTCATGTCGAGCCCGACGCCATAGCCCCAGACATGGCCGAGCGCGCGGTCGGCCGCGATGTCGGTGCCGCCGGTGCCGATCGCCACCACCAGCTCGATCTCGTGATGCAGGTCCCTGGTCGCCGCCGGATAGGGGATGGTGCTGCCGTCCGGCACCACCGCATCGGCCCATTTGGCGAAGAAGAACGGCGGCTCCCGGTCCGGATCATGGCCCATCTCGCGGGCATGGGCGGCGTAGTTGCGGCCGACGCAGAAGATGCGGCCGACGGGAAAGCGGGCGTCGCTGCCCAGCACCGGGACGAGGGTCTGCGGCGGCGGCGTGATCACGGTCGACATCGGGAAGTCCTTCACGGCAGGCGATGGTCCGCGGCGAAGCTGCGCGGCGCCGTCCGGCCTGTCAAACCCGGAATCGGCCCGGTTGCCATGAGCCGCGCCGCCGCCGCTATGATGGCCGCGACAGCCGACGCATCCGCCGTCGGAGCGGAGATCGAGGACCGGATGACCACCATCGCCGCAGCCGCCGCGCAGGCAGGGCAGCTGCTGACCGCCCGCCGCGAGACCATCGCCGTGGCCGAATCCTCCACCGGCGGGCTGGTGTCGGCGGCCTTGCTGGCCGTGCCGGGGGCCAGCGCCTATTTCCAGGGCGGGGCCGTGGTCTACACCGCGGGCGCCCGCCGGGCGCTGCTGGCGATCGGCGAGGCCGAGATGGCCGGCCTGCGCCCGTCGACCGAGCCCTATGCGGCGCTGTTGGCGCGCACCGTGCGCGACCGGTTCGGGTCGAGCTGGGGCATCGCCGAGACCGGCGCGGCCGGGCCCACCGGCAACCGCTACGGCGACCCGGCGGGGCATAGCTGCATCGCCCTCTGCGGCCCGCGGACGATCACGGCGACCGTGGCGACCGGCAGCGCCGACCGCGCCGCGAATATGGACACCTTCGCCCTGGCCCTGCTGCGACTGCTGCTGGACGGGCTGGCCCCGGAGCATAACGGCCGGCTATGACCTCGATCCTCGCCTTCATCCTCGCCGCCGTCGCCGAGATCGCCGGCTGCTTCGCCTTCTGGGCCTGGCTGCGGCTGGACCGCAGCCCCTGGTGGACGCTGCCGGGCACCGCCAGCCTGATCCTGTTCGCGCTGCTGCTGACCCGGGTCGATGCCGCCTTCGCCGGTCGGGCCTATGCCGCCTATGGCGGGATCTACATCGCCGCCTCGCTGACCTGGCTGTGGGCGGTCGAGGGCAGCCGGCCGGACCGCTTCGACCTGGCCGGCGCCGTGCTGTGCGTGGCAGGGGCCGGGGTCATCCTGTTCGGGAGGCGGTTGGCCGCCTGAGCCTTCGCCCCGCTTCCGCCATGATGGCGCCGGCATTCTGGCCGGATATGATGCGGACCGGGGGGTTCATGCCGTCGCTTTACGACATCAAGCCGAGATTCCAGGGCCTGCTGCGCCCGACCGCCGCGCGGCTGGCCAGGAAGGGGATCAGCGCCAACGCCGTGACCCTGGCCGCCGCCGGCCTGTCGGTCCTGCTGGGCCTGGTGGTCGCCATCACCGGCTGGCCCTGGCTGCTGCTGCTGTACCCGCCCTTCCTGCTGCTGCGGATGGCGCTGAACGCGATCGACGGCATGCTGGCCCGTGAGTTCTTCCGGCCGACGCCGCTGGGCGCCCTGCTGAACGAGATCGGCGACATGGTGTCGGACGCGGCGCTCTACCTGCCGCTGGCGCTGCTGCTGCCGGCGCCGCCCTGGCTGGTGGTGGTGATCGTGCTGCTGGCGATGGTCGGCGAGGCCGCCGGCATCGCCGGGCGCACCATCGGCGCCGGTCGGCGCTATGACGGGCCGTTCGGCAAGTCCGACCGGGCGCTGGCCTTCTCGATCCTCGCCGTCGCGGCCTTCTTCCAGGTGCTGGCCCCGGCGCTGTGGATGCCGCTGGTGCTGGGGGCGCTGCTGCTGCTGTCGATCCTGACCATCCTCAATCGCGTCCGCGCTGCACTGGCGGAGATCGGCGCATGATCGCCGGGCTCCGCATCGATCCGACCGTCGCCTGGGCGCTGGCCGCGCTGATCGTCGTGCTGGTGGTGGCCGAGGCCGCGGTCATCTATCTGCGCCGCAGCAAGCCGGAGCGCGACTGGACCGAGCTGAAGCTGCGCATCCACTCCTGGTGGGTGATCGTGATCGCCGGCGGCATCGCCCTGGTTTTGAACCCGATCGCGGTGCTGGTGGTGCTGGCGGTGGTGAGCTACCTGGCGCTGAAGGAGTACCTGTCGGTGGTGCCGACAAGGCGGGCCGACCGGGCGGTGCTGCTGATCGCCTACCTCGCCATCCCGACGCAGTGGTGGTGGATCGCGCAGGAGCAGTACGGGTTCTTCATCATCTGGGTGCCGGTCTACCTGTTCATGGTGGTGCCGGCGATGATGGTGCTGCGCGGCGAGGTCAGCGGCTTCCTGCGTGCCTTGGGCACGCTGCATTGGGGCCTGATGCTGTGCGTCTTCGCCATCGGCCATGTCGCCTATCTGTTCGTGCTGCCGGAGGAGGGTCAGGCCGGGCCGGGCGGCGCCGGGCTGTTGCTGCTGCTGCTGATCCTGACCCAGGGCAACGACGTGGCGCAGTATGTCTGGGGCCGGATCTTCGGCCGGCACAAGATCGCGCCCTCGGTCAGCCCGAACAAGACGGTGGAGGGCTTCGTCGGCGGCCTGGTCATCACCACCATCGTCGCCGGGCTGATCGGGCCGCTGCTGGCGCCCCTGTCCTGGCCGATGGCGCTGTGGGTCGGGGCGCTGATGGCGGTCAGCGGTTTCTTCGGCGACCTGACGGTCTCCGCGGTCAAGCGCGACATCGGCATCAAGGACACCGGCACGCTGATCCCCGGCCATGGCGGCGTGCTGGACCGGATCGACAGCCTGATCTTCGCCGCGCCGCTGTTCTTCCATTTCATGCGCTATTTCTACTACTGACATGTGGCGGCTGCTGTTCCACTGGCTGGTGACCAAGCCCCTGATGCTGCTGTTCGTCGGGCTGCATGTGCGCAACCCGGAGCGGCTGCCGATGACGGGGCCGGCGATCGTCGTCGCCAACCACAACAGCCACGCCGACACGGTGGCCCTGACCTCGCTGTTCCCGAGCCGGATCCTGCACAAGGTGCGGCCGGTGGCGGCCGCCGACTATTTCATGAGCAGCAAGGCGATGGCCTGGTTCTCGACCCGCTGCATGGGCATCCTGCCCTTCGACCGGCATGCGCGGGAGCGCGGCGAGGACCCGCTGACCGGCTGCATCGAGGCGCTGGACCGCGGCTGCATCCTGATCCTGTTCCCGGAGGGGTCGCGCGGCGAGCCGGAGCGGTTGCAGCGCTTCAAGAAGGGCATCTGCCACCTGGCCAAGCGGCGGCCGGAGGTGCCGATCGTGCCGGTCTATCTGCATGGGCTGGGCAAGGTGCTGCCGCGCGGCGCCTTCCTGCCGGTGCCGTTTTTCTGCGACGCCTTCGTCGGCCCGCCCCTGGCCGACCGGCCGGAGGACACGGACGCCTTCGTCGAGGCCCTCGAAGGCGCCATGGCGAAGCTGGTCGAGGGCACGAGGTTTCCCGAGTGGGACTGACGTGGCTCGCCTTCCTGTGGGGCGTGGCCGAGGCCTGCCTGTTCTTCGTGGTGCCGGACGTGCCGGTGTCGCTGATCGCGCTGGCCTGCGGCTGGCGGGCCGGGCTGCGCGCCGCGGTCGCCGCCGCCGCCGGGGCGATGCTGGGCGGCGCCGCGCTCGCCCTCTTCGCCAGCCAGGCGCCGGAGACGGCGATCGCCCTGGTCGACGCAGTGCCGGCGATCCCGACCGCCATGATCGCCCGGATGCAGGCGATGATGGCCGGCACCGACTCCGCCGCCGGCCTGGCCGGGGTGCTGATCTGGGCGAGCCTGAGCGGCATCCCCTACAAGATCGCCGCCGCCAGCGCGCCGGGCCTGGGTATCCCGGTCTGGGAGCTGGCGCTGCTGACGCCGCTGGTGCGGCTGCCGCGTTTCGTCGCACTCGCCGCCGCCGGGGCGATTCTGCATGCGCTGACTCCGGCGATGCCCGGCTGGATGCAGCCGGTCCGGGTGCGGCTGTTGCTCGCGGCGCTGGGCTGGTCTGCGTTCTACGGGGCCTATTGGTCCAAGGTCGGGGGCTGACGCCAGGTCCCCGCCGCCCTATGTCTGGGACAACACACATCCGACATATGGAGACGGCAGCCGCGGGATCGGCTCAGCCGGACCGGAGAGAGCCATGGACCTGTCGCGCACCGAAGGCCGCGCGAAGAGCGCCGCCGCGGAGACCCCGTCCGACCTGCAGTCGCTGCTGACCGTCGGCGGCATTTCCCTGGCCGGGCTGGGCGCCGGTTTCCTGGCCCTGTTCGGCCCGACGGGTAGCGACCTGTCGGTCGCGCTCACCATCATCACCATCGTCGGCGGCCTGGCCGTGGTCGGCGCCGGCTTCGCGGTGGCGGCGTTCGTTGGGAAGCGCTGAGCCGGCTCAGCCCGCCCGGCGCGTCGCGACGTCCGGCAGGATGCCGCGCTGGAACATCACGCCGAGGCGCAGGCTTTCGGCGATCTTCTCCGCCCGGTCGATGAAGCGCGCCGCCGCCCGGGGCGGGCAGACCTCGCGCGCGGTGGCGCGGAACAGCTCCAGCCAATGGGCGAAATGCTCCGGCCGCAGCGCCGATACCCCGGCATGGGCCTGCATCGGCCGGCCCTGGTAGCGGGCGCTGCGCAGCATCACCGAGGACCAGAAATCGCACATCTTGGCGAGGTGCGGCCCCCAATCGGGGCCGATCACCCCGGCGAAGATCGGGCCCAGCACCGCGTCGCCGCGCACGCGGCCATAGAAGGCGTGGACCAGGGTCTTGATCATCGCCTCGTCGATCGGCTCGATGGGATCGGCATCCGTCATATCCATGCGGATATATGGCCAGATCGGAGACGGGTCGCGCCAGGGCCGATCGCCGCAGGGCTGGGTTTCCGAGCGTGAATGAGCCTGAGCCGTCGCCCTCACCCGCGCTTTTCGCTGTCGAGATGGGCCATCTGCACGGCGGCGTAGCGGTCGCCGGCGGCGGCGCCCTTGGGCACGGCCTGCTCGATCCGGGCCAGGTCCTCCGGGGTCAGCGCGACGTCGAGCGCGCCGAGCGCCTCGGCCAACTGGTCGCGGCGGCGGGAACCGACCAGCGGCACGATATCCCGGCCCTGCGCCGCCACCCAGGCGATGGCGATCTGGGCGACGGTGACGCCCTTGGCCGCGGCCACCGCCCGCAGCGCCTCGACCAGCACCAGGTTGCGGTCGACATTGCCGTCCTGGAAGCGCGGGCTGTGGCTGCGGAAATCGCCGGCCGCAGCGTTGTCCTTCCGCCAATGGCCGCTGATCAGGCCGCGCGACAGCACGCCATAGGCGGTGATGCCGATGCCGAGCTCGCGGCAGGTGGCGAGAATCCCGTCCTCGATGCCGCGCGAGACCAGCGAATACTCGATCTGCAGGTCGATGATCGGGTGCACGGCAGCAGCGCGGCGGATCGTCTCCGACCCGACCTCGGACAGGCCGATGTGGCGGACATAGCCGGCCTGCACCATCTCGGCGACGGCGCCGACCGTATCCTCGATCGGCACGGCCGGGTCGAGCCGGGCCGGGCGATAGATGTCGATATGGTCGACCCCGAGCCGCTGCAGCGAATAAGCCAGGAAGTTCTTCACCGCCGCCGGCCGGGCGTCGAAGCCGGTCCAGCCGCCGGCCGGGTCGCGCAGGCCGCCGAACTTGACGCTGAGCAGCGCAGCGTCGCGCTTCGAACTCGCCCGCAGCGCCTCGCCGATCAGCATCTCGTTGTGGCCGGAGCCGTAGAAGTCGCCGGTGTCGATCAGGGTGATGCCGGCGTCGAGCGCGGCGTGCAGGGTGGCGATGCTCTCGGCCCGGTCGGACGGGCCGTACATGCCGGACATGCCCATGGCGCCGAGGCCGAGGGCCGAGACGCGCGGGCCGGTGGCGCCGAGTTGATGGTACTGCATGGCAGGCTCCGATGCGGGAGACGTTTCGACAGGCCGCAATATGGCGGGCGTCGTTTCGTGCGATAATCCGTCCAATGGCGAACAAGCCGTACGGAAAGCCGAACGATGAGCAGCCCCGACCTGTCCGATCTCGACGCCTTCGTCGCCGTCGCCCGGGCCCGCAGCTTCCGCGGTGCCGCGACCTTGCGCGGCGTCTCCGCCTCCTCGCTGAGCGACGCGCTGCGGCGGCTGGAGGCGCGGCTGGGCGTGCGCCTGTTGAACCGCACCACCCGCAGCGTCACGCCGACCGAGCCCGGGGAGCGGCTGCTGGAGCGGCTGGGCCCGGCGCTGGGCGAGGTCGCCGGCGCGCTCGACGCCGTGAACAGCTTCCGCGACAGCCCGGCCGGCACGCTGCGGCTGAACGTGCCGTCGATCGTCGCCCGCCATATCCTGCCGCCGATCGCCTGCCGCTTCCTGCTGACGCATCCCGGCATCACGCTGGAGGTGACGGCGGAGGACAGCTTCGTCGACGTGCTGGCCGAGGGCTTCGACGCCGGCATCCGCTACGAGGAGCGGATCGAGCGCGACATGATCGCGGTGCCGATCGGCCCACGAACGCAGCGCTTCATCATCGCCGCGGCGCCGTCCTACCTCGCGGCCAGGGGCACGCCGCGTCATCCGAGCGACCTGCTGGAGCACGCTTGCATCCGCCATCGCTTCCCCAGCGGCCGGGTCGCCGGCCCGTGGGAGTTCGAGCGCGACGGCCAGGTCGTCCGGATCACCCCGGAGGGCCCGCTGATCGCGACCTCGCTGGAGATGGAGATCGCGGCCGCCGTCGCCGGGCTGGGCGTGATCTGCCTGTTCGAGGAGGCGCTGCGGCCGGACCTCGACAGCGGTGCGCTGGCGCCGGTGATGGAGGAGTGGTGGCAGGGCTTCTCCGGCCCGTTTCTCTATTACCCCAGCCGCACCCATATGCCCGCGCCGCTCCGGGCGTTCGTGGATTTCATCAGGACGGATCGGGGATGAGGCTGGTCAGGCCACGGCGAATCTCCGCATGCGCCGCCGGATAGCCCGGCGACACGACCCGGAGCCGGCCGGAGACCAGCTCGTGCATCCGCGGCAGGGCGTGGAACGGCACGCCGGGCGCCAGATGGTGCTCGGTGTGGTAGCTGGCGTTCCAGAACAGCCCGCGCAGCACCAGCCCGGCCAGCGTCGTGCGGGTGTTGGCCCAGCGGTCGTTGCCGAGGACGCAGCCGGAATGCTCGGCCAGCAGCACCCAGCGCAGCAGCGGCTGGGCCAGCACCACCGGCCCGACCCAGAGCAGTAGGGCCAGGGCGCTGCCGGCGGCGAGGTTGGCGGCCAGGATCGCGGCGTAGAGCAGCAGGTAGAACCGCGCCTCGGCCGTCACCCGGGGCCGGTCGGCAACAGGAATCCAGGACGAGCGGTCGCGGCCGGCCGCGGTCCGGATCACGCCGAGGATCTGACTGACCCAATAGGGCAGGCCGGTGAGGATCAGCCAGTAGCGGCCACGGGTCAGCGGCCTGGCACCGATCAGCTCCGGGTCGCGCCCGGGGTCCTGGGTGTGGCGGTGATGCGCCATATGGAACAGACGGAAGCCCTCCGGCGGCAGCACCAGCAGGAATCCTGCGACCCACCCGACCAGCCGGTTCAGCCACAGCGAGCGGAACGGGGTGCGGTGGGTGGTCTCGTGCAGTGGGGCGAATAGGGCAATCTCGGCGGTGCCGAGCAGCGCCATGGCCGGCCAGACCCAGAGCGTGCCGCGCGCCGCCAGCACCAGGGCGACGCCGGCCGCGATCAGCCCGGCATGCCGGGCCAGCGCCCGCAACCCAGCCAGATCCGATCGCCGGGACAGCGCCTTCAGCGCCTCCGGCGGCAATGCCCTGGTCTCCGCCATGCCCCATCCTGACGCTGGACGGCGGCCGGGATCAAGGGCGCGCGGAGTCAAACGGAGAGGCCGGGGCAACCCCCTCACCCGAAATCGCTACGCGATTTCGACCTCTCCCCTGGGGAGAGGTATAGGAGTGCCGTTCCGTTTTCCCTCTCCCTCGGGGAGAGGGAGGGGCCCGGCGCGAAGCGACGGGAGGGTGAGGGGGTGGCCCCGGCCCAGCCAGCTCTACCGCCCGAACCCCGGATGGCGGAAGCACCCCAACATGTGATCGTTCACCAGCCCGGCCGACTGCATCAGCGAGTAGCAGACGGTGGAGCCGACGAAGACGAAGCCGCGGCGCTTCATGTCGCGGCTCATCCGGTCGGAGATGTCGCTGGTGGCCGGAATCTCGGCATGGACGGCCCAGCGGTTGACCAGCGGCTCGCCGCCGACGAAGGACCAGAGGTAGTGGCCGAGACCGCCCTCGGACTCGATCACCGCCAGCGTCGCCCGGGCGTTGGTGCGCACCGCGTTCAGCTTGGCCCGGTTGCGGATCAGCCCGGCATCGGCCAGCAGCGCCTCGATCTCGGCATCGGTCATCGCCGCCACCCGGGCGATGTCGAAGCCGTGGAAGGCGCGCTGGTAGTTCGGCCGACGCTCCAGCACCAGGCGCCAGGACAGGCCGGCCTGGGTCCCCTGCAGGCTGAGATTCTCGAACAAAGCGCGGTCGTCGCGCTCCGGCGTGCCCCAGTCGCGGTCGTGATAGGCCAGCATCGCCGGCCCGCCGGAGGCCCAACCGCAGCGCGGCAGATCCGGATCGCTCGGCGACGAGTCGCTCATTCGCCCCAATGGATCGGGAAGGCGTCGGGATAGGTGAACAGGGCCGGCGTGCCGCCGGTGTGCAGGAACACCACCACATCGTCGGGCCGGAAGCGGCCGGCGCGGATGCCGGCGATCAGCCCGGCCATCGCCTTGCCGCTGTAGACCGGGTCGAGCACGATCGCGTCGCGGCTGGCCGCCAGCTGCAACGCCTCGACCATGCCCTCCGTCGGCTGGCCGTAGCCGTCGCCGACCACGCCGTCCTCCAGCACCAGATCCGCCGCCGAGAGTGGCGCCGGCACGCCGAGCAGCTCGGCCCCGGCCTGCACCAGCCCGGCGACCTTCGGCCGCTGCTCCGCCGAGGAGCGGCTGATGCAATAGCCGACCGCGGGGGCTTTGCTGCCGCCGAGCGCGAGGCCGAGCGCCAGCCCCGCCTGGGTGCCGCCGCTGCCGCTGGCCAGGGCCACATGGGTGAAGGCGACGCCCTGGTCGCGGCCCTGGCCCAGCAGCTCCTGCGCCGCGTCGACATAGCCGATCAGCCCGAGCGCATTCGAGCCGCCGACCGGGATGACATAGGGCGTGCCGCCCTCGGCCCGGCATTCCTCGGCGACGCGCGCCATCTCGACATCCGGGTCGGCGGTGCCGGGGTGCAGCTCGATGCGCGCCCCGAACAGCTCGTCGAGCAGCAGGTTGCCGCTCGAATGATAGGACGGGTCGCGGCCGGCCACGGCGTCGGTGAGCACCAGCACGCAGTCGAGGCCCAGTCGGGCGGCGGCGGCCGCGGTCTGGCGCGCGTGGTTCGATTGCGGGCCGCCGGCGGTGATGATGGTGTTGGCGCCCTGCGCCAGCGCGTCGCCGAGCAGGAACTCCAGCTTGCGCACCTTGTTGCCGCCCAGCGCCAGGCCGGTGCAGTCGTCGCGCTTGATCCAGAGCTGCGGCCCGCCCAGTGCCTCGGTCAGCCGCGGCAGCGGCTCAAGCGGCGTCGGCGCGTGCTGCAGGCGAAGGCGCGGCAGCTGGTCGAGCGATGGCATCGGCGTTGATCCCCAAGCGCGGCCTGCGTCGGCCGCCTCTGGGGTGCATAGCATGGCGGGGCAGGCTGGGAGAACGGTCGGACCGCGCCTCACCTTCGTAGGTTGGGTTCGCGACCGCGAACCCAACACTGGTTCAGGAGGCGCGATGTTGGGTTCGCTCACGCGAACCCAAACTACGAGGACGGTACACGCTACGCCGCATGCGCTTCCTCCGCATGCCCCAGCTGGCGCTGCAGCAGGGTGCGGTAGATGCCGGGGCGGGCGGCCAGAGCGGCCGGGGTGCCCTGGTCGATCACCCGGCCGTGCTCCATCACCACGATCCGGTCGAAGCGCTGCAGCGTCGACAGGCGGTGGGCGATGGCGATCACCGTGCGGTCCTGCATCAGGTCGTCCAGCGCCTCCTGCACCGCGCGCTCGGATTCGCTGTCCAGCGCCGAGGTCGCCTCGTCCAGCAGCAGCACCGGCGCGTCCTTGAGGAAGGCGCGGGCGATGGCGATGCGCTGGCGCTGGCCGCCCGACAGCTTCACCCCGCGGTCGCCGACCACGGTGTCGAAGCCTTCCGGCAGCGCCTCGATGAAGTCCCGGCAATGGGCGGCCTCGGCCGCGGCCATCACCTCGGCATCGGTCGCGTCCGGGCGGCCGTAGCGGATGTTCTCGCGCACGCTGCGGTGGAACAGCGAGATGTCCTGCGGCACAACGCCGGTGATCTGGCGCAGGCTCTCCTGAGTCAGGTCGCGGATGTCGCGCCCGGCGACCTCGATCCGGCCCAGCCCGACATCGTAGAAGCGCTGCACCAGGGTCAGCACGGTCGATTTGCCGGCGCCGGACAGGCCGACCAGCCCGACCCGCTCGCCGGGCTCGATGCGCAGGTCGAAGCCGTCCAGGATCGGCGCCCGCTTGGGATAGGCGAAGCGTACGCCCTGGAAGTCGATCGGCACGCCGCCGCCATGCCCGGGCGCCGGCAGCGGCTCGGCATGCGGCGCGTCGGGCAGGTCGTGCGGCACCAGGAGGGTCGAGATCGCCTCGGACAGCCGGGCGATGTGCTGGGTCAGGTCGACCAGCGCCACCGCGAGGTCGCGGGTGCCGTGCAGGATGGCGAAGCCGAGCGAGCAGACCAGCACGATGTCCCCGGGCGTGGCCCGCCCCGCTTGCCACAACAGCAGCGCCCAGCCGAGCAGGCCGGCGGTCAGCACCGCCGTGATCGCGGCGTGGATCAGCCGCAGCTGCTCCATATAGCGCAGGCTGCGTTGGCGGGCGGCAAGCTCGACGCCGATGTGGTCGGCCAGCCGCGCCTGCTCGCGGAAGGTGGCGCCGAACAGGCGCACCAGCCCCATATTGCCGATCACGTCGACCAGCTCGCCATCGACCTTCGCCGCCTCGGTGGCGTAGCTGCGATGGATCGGACCGCCGCGCTTGGCGAGGCGGTAGATGAAGGCCGAGAGCGTCACCGCGGCCGCGACCAGGGTCGCCGCCATGACGAGATCGACCGAGGCCAGGACGCAGATCGAGCCGACCAGCGAGAGCGCGGGGGGCAGCACGTTCCAGGAGAACATGCTTTCGGTCGTGAAGATGGCGTTCGACGTGGCGGAGACGCGGCCGGCCACCATGCCGGGGAGGCGGTCGGCGAAATAGCTCGGCGCATGGCCGGTCAGGTGCCGGAACAGGTCGCGGCGGACGGCGCCCGTGACCGCGACGAAGGCCCGGCTGGCCACCCAGCCGCCGACGCGCCATAGCATGTTGTCGGCCAGGATCAGCCCGACCAGCAGGCCATAGGCCAGCCAGATCGCCCCGGAGGTGCCGAGGGCCAGCTCGTCGACCAGATGCTTGATCGCGTATTGCGACCCGATCGCACAGGCGACGGCGGCTACGACCGAGGCGATCACCACCGCATGCGATGCGGCCTCCTGCCGCACATAATGCAGGATGAAGCCGATCGGCCGGTTGCGGAAAGTCTCGAGAGTGCGAGTCTGCGTGGACGCCGTCATGTCCATCAGATCCCCTACGTTGTCTTCATCCACCATGGACGGCACGTTTCCGCCGCCTTGCGAGTCCTGGCGCACCACGCCGACAGATGCAGCGCATCGCTGCACTGCACCTCATCTGTGTGCGCCCCACAGAACATTATCGGGGCGGAGTCGGAACCTTTTCCCGCCTCGATTGTCTGTGGTCATCGAGTGCCCGTTGCCGCGGAAGCACCTGAAGAAGAGCAGCGCCGCATTGCTGCGCCGCAGCGCCGCCGGTGATGTCAGACAAACCCCCATCTGCGGAGGGAGTTCCATCCACATGCGAATCGCGCAGGTCGCCCCGCTGTTCGAAGCGGTCCCCCCCAAGCTCTATGGCGGCACCGAACGCGTCGTGTCCTTTCTCACGGAAGAGCTCGTCGCCCTCGGCCATGACGTCACATTGTTCGCCAGCGGCGATTCCGTGACCTCCGCCAAGCTCGAGGCCTGCTGGCCGCGGGCGATGCGGCTCGACGCCTCGGTGCGCGACTGGATCGCGCCCCATATGCACATGTTCGAGCAGGTGTACCGGCGGTCGGACGAGTTCGACATCATCCACTGCCATCTCGACTACTTCCCGTTCTCGCTGTTCAGCCGCGGCGACGTTCCGTTCGTGACCACGCTGCACGGCCGGCTCGACATGCCCGAGCTGCACCCGATGTTCGAGACCTTCTCGCATGTGCCGGTGGTGTCGATCTCGGACGCCCAGCGCCGGCCGATGCCGAAGGCCGGCTGGATCGCCACCGTGCATCACGGCCTGCCGGCGCAGCTGCTGGCGCCGGTGCCGGCCGAGCGCGGCTATCTCGCCTTCCTCGGCCGCATCGCGCCGGAGAAGCGGGTCGACCGGGCGATCGAAATCGCGGCCAAGAGCGGCCTGCCATTGAAGATCGCGGCCAAGGTCGACAAGGCGGACCAGGAATACTACGACGCCGAGATCAAGCCGCTGCTGGCGCGGTCGCCGCATGTCGACTTCATCGGCGAGATCGACGATTCGCAGAAATCGGCCTTCCTGAGCGGCGCCATCGGCCTCTTGGTGCCGATCGACTGGCCGGAGCCGTTCGGCCTGGTGATGATTGAGGCGATGGCCTGCGGCACGCCGGTCGTGGCCTACAACCGCGGCTCGGTGCCGGAGGTGATCGACGAGGGCGTCACCGGCTTCATCGTCGAGGACGAGATCGGTGCGGTGGCGGCGGTGCAGCGCCTGTCCGAGCTGTCCAACACCCGTATCCGCGAGGTCTTCGACCAGCGCTTCAGCGCGCGGCGGATGGCGCAGGATTATCTGGCAATCTACGAGGGCCTGCAGGCGGTCGAGGCGCCGAAGAAGCCGGCGGTGCTGCGCGCGGTGGCGAATTGAGCCTCATTCGTCATTGCGAGGAGGCGAAGCCGACGAAGCAATCCAGGGGCCGGTGCGCGCCGCCCCTGGATTGCTTCGCTGCGCTCGCAATGACGGTGTTGGAACTACGATAGCTCACGGGTGAATTTTCACCCCGGCGCCCGGGTCGAGGCGCGGACGACCAGCTCGGTCGGCAGCAGGTGCCGGTCGGGCGGGATGGTGCCGCCGTCGGCCACCGCGTCGAGCAGCAGCCGGGCCGCGGTGGCGCCCTTGTCGAACAGCGGCTGGCGGATCGTGGTCAGCGCCGGGCGCACCAACGCCGCGCGCGGGATGTCGTCGAAGCCGGCGACCGACACATCATCCGGCACCCGCAGGCCCAGCGACCGCGCCGCCTCGATCGCGCCGATCGCCAGCCGGTCGGACATCGCCAGGATCGCGGTCGGCCGGTCGGGCCGGCGCAGCAATGAAAGCGCCGCGTCGCGTCCGTGCGCCTCGCTCGAGGCCGGCCGCTCCTCCACCGGCACCGACTCAGGGTCGATGCCGGCGGCGGCGATCGCCTCGATATAGCCGTCCAGCCGGTCGACGCTGGTGCGGAAGGCCATCTTCGTCCGCCGCGCGGCGTCGAGCGGCCCGACATAGCCGTCGACCGCCGATTCCAGCGAGATGATGCCGAAGCGGCGATGGCCGAGGCCGACCACATGCTGCGCCATCCGCCGGGCGGCGCCGCGGTCGTCGATGCCGACGAAAGGCACGCCGCCCGGCATCTGGTTGTCGATCGCCACCACCGGCAGGCCGCGGCGCAGCAGCGGCGTCCAGGCGTCCGCCCCGCTCAGAAAGCCGTAGACCAGGAAGCCGTCGACCGCGGCGCGGTGAATGGCGCTGCGGCTGGCGGGGCTTTTCACCGCCGGCAGGATCAGCAGGCCCGAGCGCGCCTTCTCGCAGGCGCTGGCGATGCCGCGCAGCATGCCGACCGCCGCCGGGTCGTCGAAGGCGAAAGGCAGGGTCTCGTGGAACAGGAGGCCGATCGCCTCGGCCTTGCCGGTGCGCAGCATCCGCGCCGCCGGGTTCGGCCCGTGCACCCCCATCGCCCGCGCCGCCGCCATGATCCGGTCGCGCAGCTCCTTCGACAGCTGGTCCGGCCGGTTGAAGGCGTTCGACACGGTGGTGCGCGACACACCGACCGCCGCCGCGATGTCCAGCAGCGTGCCCCGCCGCTTCTCCGGTCCGTCTGTCATGCGGGCACCCTAAAGACTCCCTCTTGATCGATCAAGAAGCTCTCTGATACTGTAAAAACTGAATGCATTCAGATGATCGCGACGGCAGTCGAATCGCGGATCGGATGCAGGGGGAATGCGGAGGGGTTGAATGCGCGAATGGTGGCGCGGCGCGGTGATGTACCAGATCTACCCGCGCAGCTTCCTGGACACCAATGGCGACGGCATCGGCGACTTGGCCGGCATCACCGCCAAGCTCGACCACATCGCCGATCTCGGCGTCGACGGGATCTGGATCTCGCCCTTCTTCAAATCGCCGATGAAGGATTTCGGCTACGACGTCTCGGATTACTGCGACGTCGACCCGATGTTCGGCACGCTGGCCGATTTCGACCGGCTGGTCGAGAAGGCGCACGCCCTTGGCTTGAAGGTGATCATCGACCAGGTGATCAGCCACACCTCCGACGTCCATCCCTGGTTCGGCGAGAGCCGGGCTAGCCGCGACAACCCCAAGGCCGACTGGTTCGTCTGGGCCAATGCCAAGCCGGACGGCAACCCGCCGAACAACTGGCTGTCGATCTTCGGCGGCTCGGCCTGGCAGTGGGACACCCGCCGGCGCCAGTACTACATGCACAACTTCCTGACCACGCAGCCCGACCTGAACCTGCACAATCCGGAGGTGCAGGAGGCGGTGCTGGCGGCGCTGGAGTTCTGGCTGCAGCGCGGCGCCGACGGCTTCCGCCTGGACACCGCGAATTTCTACATGCACGACCGGATGCTGCGCGACAATCCGGGCAAGCCGGCCGACCGGGCGCCGACCGGCGACGACCGGGCGGACAACCCCTACTACATGCAGCTGCACATCTACGACAAGTCGCAGCCCGAGAATCTGATGTTCCTGCGCCGGCTGCGGGCGCTGATGGACCGCTACCCGGACAAGATGGCGGTGGCCGAGATCGGCGACGACGACCCGATCGGCCGGACCGCCGAATATGTCCAGGCCGATCTGCTGCACACCGCCTATAATTTCAGCCTGCTGAACGACACCTTCAACGCGGCGCATATCGCCACCGCGCTGATCGCCTTTGAGCAGGCGACCACCGATGGCTGGCCGTCCTGGGCCTTCTCCAACCACGACGTCAAGCGGGTCCTGACCCGCTGGGGCGGCGCCGAGGCCGACCCGCGGCTGGCGCGCCTGCTGATCGCGCTGCTGACCTCGCTGCGCGGCACCGCCTTCCTGTACCAGGGCGAGGAGCTGGGCCTGCCCGAGGCCGAGGTGCCCTACGACAAGCTGCAGGACCCCTACGGCATCACCTTCTGGCCGGACTACAAGGGCCGCGACGGCTGCCGCACCCCGATGCCGTGGGACGCCGAGGACGCCCAAGCGGGCTTCTCCACCGCCGAGCCGTGGCTGCCGATCCCGGAGGCGCATCGCCGGCTGGCCGCCGGCACGCAGATGCACGACCCCGAGTCGACCCTGGCCTTCACCCGCCAGTTCCTGCGCTGGCGCCGCAGCCGCCCGGCCTTCGCCGCGGGCTCGCTGCGCTTCCTCGACACCGCCGACGGCGTGCTGGCCTTCGAGCGGCGGCTGGAGGATGAGCGCATCCTCTGCGTCTTCAACCTGACCGGCGAGACCCGGATCTGGACAGCACCCCCGGCCGAGATCGCGCCGACCGACGCGCCGGGGCTGGGTGCCCGGCTGGACAACGGCCGGGTGGCGCTGCCGCCCTATGCCGCCTTCTTCGGCGCGATGGCCGCCGAGGCACTGCAGCCGGAACGAAGCGCGGCCTGACAACGTTCGGTTCAAGAATAATTTCATTTCGACTCGCCAGAGGCCGGCCTGGCGAGTCACCCTTTGCCCCAAGACAAGCACGCGGGGGCGCGCCGGTCTCCCCCGCGGCCAAAACCACAAGGAGGAGACCATGTCGAGGAGCGCGCTACTTCCGCTCACACTGGCCCTGATCCTGGCCGGCACCGCCGCGCAGGCGGCAGGGGTCAAGGTCACCATCTCCTGCGGCTCCGCCGGCAGCGAGCAGCCGCAATGCCAGCAGGGCGCCAAGGCCTGGGCTGAGAAGACCGGGAACACGGTCGACATCGTCGCCGCCCCGCAATCGACCTCCGATCAGCTCGCCCTGTACCAGCAGATCCTGAACGCCCAGTCGGGCGACATCGACGTGTTCCAGATCGACATCATCTGGCCCGCCATCATCGGCAGCCACTTCATCGACCTGAAGCCCTATGCCGACCAGGCCACGATCGACCAGCACTTCCCGACCATCATCCAGGGCCTGACCCGCAACGACCAGCTGCTGGCCCTGCCCTGGTTCACCGATGCCGGGCTGCTGTATTACCGTCAGGACCTGCTGGACAAATACAAGCTCAAGGTGCCGGAGACCTGGACCGAGCTGACCGAGGCGGCCAAGACCATCCAGGAGGGCGAGCGCAAGGACGGCAACGACCGCTTCTTCGGCTTCGTGTTCCAGGGCCGGGCCTATGAGGGGCTGACCTGCGACGCGCTGGAATGGGTCACCAGCTTCGGCGGCGGCACCATCGTCGGCCAGGACGGCAAGATCACCGTCAACAACCCGCAGGCGGCCAAGGCGCTGGACACCGCCGCCTCCTGGATCGGCACCATCGCCCCCGACGGCGTGCTGAACTACATGGAGGAGGACGCCCGCGGCGTATTCCAGTCCGGCAACGCCGCCTTCATGCGCAACTGGCCCTATGCCTATTCGCTGGTCAATTCCGGCGACAGCCCGGTCAAGGGCAAGATCGGCACCGCCCCGCTGCCGAAGGGCGACGGCGAGGGCGCCCGCCATGCCGCGGCCCTCGGCGGCTGGAACCTGGCGGTGTCGAAATACTCGGCCCATCCGAAGGAGGCGGCCGACCTGGTCCTCTATCTGACCGGCAAGGACGAGCAGAAGCGCCGCGCCATCGAGGCCACCTTCCAGACCACGATTCCGGCGCTGTATGACGACCCGGACGTGCTGAAGGCCCAGCCCTTCTTCGCCCAGCTGAAGGCCGCCTTCGAAAGCGCGGTCGCCCGCCCCTCGGCGATCACCGGCGAGCGCTACAACGAGGTCTCGACCCTGTTCTGGAACGCGGTCCACAACACCCTGTCGAAGCAGGGCGACGGCGCCACCAACCTGGCGCAGCTGCAGAAGGATTTGAACCGGCTGAGCCGCGGCGGCCGCTGGTAAGGGACGGGCCGGCTCTCCCCCTCACCCTCCCGGCCTTCGGCCGGGCCCCTCCCTCTCCCCGAGGAGAGGGAATTTACCTCTCCCTGGGGAGAGGTCGGAACCGCGAAGCGGTTCCGGGTGAGGGGGTGGCCCCGCCCATGAGCGAGTGCCTCTGCCAACGAACAAGGGGAGCACCCCATGACCGTCGCCACCTCGACCCCCGCCCGTTCCGAACGCGCCGCGAAGCCGGCGGTCTCCCGGCTCAGCCGGCAGCGCGTCCGCGCCGCCTGGATGTTCCTGGTGCCGATGCTGGTGGTGCTGGCGCTGGTCGCCGGCTGGCCGCTGGTGCGGACCATCGCGCTGAGCTTCACCGATGCGACGCTGAAGGCCGAGCAGCCGACCCGCCTGGTCGGCTTCGACAACTACCTGTTCTACGGCCCGAACCGTGCCGATTACGACGCCTCGCTGGGCGGCTACTACGTGTTCTACGACCCCAAGGGCACCAACCTGGTGTGGAAGCCGGAGGAGGGCAAGTTCTGGGACAGCGACCAGAACAAGCCGGTCGATTACGACGTCGACACCAGCGGCATCTTCAGCTGGCAGGGCCTGCTGGTCGACCCGGTGTGGTGGCGGTCGGCCTGGAACACCATCCTGTTCACCGTGGTCTCGGTGACGATCGAGACCATCCTCGGCGTCGTCATCGCCATGACGCTGAACGCCCATCTGCCGGGGCGCGGGCTCTTGCGCGCCGCGGTGCTGATCCCTTGGGCCATCCCCACCATCGTCTCGGCCAAGATGTGGGGCTGGATGCTGAACGACCAGTACGGCGTGATCAACGAGGTGCTGCTGTCGCTCGGCCTGATCTCGACCCGCATCGCCTGGACCGCCGACCCCAGCCTGTCGCTGGGCGCCGTGATCGCGGTCGATGTGTGGAAGACCACGCCGTTCATGACGCTGCTGATCCTGGCCGCGCTGCAGATGCTGCCGGGCGAGGTGTATGAGGCGGCGAAGGTCGACGGCATCCGGCCGTGGCGCGTCTTCACCCGCATCACCCTGCCGCTGATCTGGCCGGCGCTGATGGTGGCGATCCTGTTCCGGGCGCTGGATTCGCTGCGGGTGTTCGACCTGATCTACGTGCTGACCTCGAACAGCATCAACACCATGAGCATGTCGGTCTTCGCCCGGCAGCAGAGCATCGATTTCGGCAATGTCGGCTTCGGCTCCGCCGCCTCGACCCTGCTGTTCCTGATCATCGCCGTGCTCGCCGCCCTGTGGATGGTGGCGGGCCGCGTGCGCTTCGACAAATAGGGGGCGGCCATGACTATAGTCATCGATCCGGCCCTGATCAGCGCCATCATCAGAATTGTCAAGCGCCTGCTCGGCCGCGTCCTGTTCTACCTGCTGGTCGCGGCGGTCGTCCTCTACACGGTGTTCCCGTTCTACTGGGCGGTGATCTCGTCGCTGAAGAGCGGCCAGCAGCTGTTCGGCACCGATCTGGTGCCGCCCTCGCCCACTCTCGACAACTATGTCAGCGTGTTCCGCGAACAGCCGTTCCTGACCAACATCGTCAACTCGCTGATCGTCGCCGGGTCGACCGTGCTGATCTGCCTGGCGCTATCGGTCAGCGCCGCCTATGCGCTGGGCCGGGTGCGGTTCCGCGGCCGCAGCACCATCCTGATGCTGACGCTGGCGGTGTCGATGTTCCCGCAGGTGGCGGTGCTGACCGGGCTGTTCGAGCTGGTACGCTGGGCCGGCCTGTACAACCAGCTCGGCTCGCTGATCGTCAGCTACATGATCTTCACCCTGCCCTTCTCGGTCTGGGTGCTGACCACCTTCATCCGCGAGCTGCCACGCGAGCTGGAGGAGGCGGCGATCGTCGACGGCGCCAGGCCGTGGCAGATCCTGGTGCGGGTGTTCCTGCCGCTGCTCGGCCCGGCGCTGGCGACCACCGGCCTCTTGGCCTTCATCGCCGCCTGGAACGAGTTCCTGTTCGCCCTGACCTTCACCCTGACCAATGAGGTGCGGACGGTGCCGGTGGCGATCGCCCTGATCTCCGGCGCCACCCAGTTCGACATCCCCTGGGGCAACATCATGGCCGCGTCGGTGGTGGTGACCGTGCCGCTGATCGTGCTGGTGATGATCTTCCAGCGCCGCATCGTCTCCGGCCTGACCGCCGGCGCGGTGAAGGGGTAGCGGGCGACGGCCCGCTATTCCACCAGCGCTTCCTTGGCGTGCTGGGCGGCGCCGCTGCGCAGCGGCCGTTCCTCCATCAGCAGCAGCCAGACGAAGCCGAGGGCGAGGCCCGCCGCCGCCGCCAGGAACATCCAGTGGAAGGCGCCGACCAGCCCGTCGCGCATCGCCGGGGTCAGGGCGCCCAGATTCTCCGGCGACCGGCCGTCGCCGCCGATGGCGCCGAGCACGATGGCGCCGAAGCCGGCGACGACGATGGCGCTGCCGAGCGAGCGGAAGAAGTTCATGCAGGCCGTGGCGGTGCCGAGCTGGTGCATCGCCACCGCGTTCTGGATCGAGATGGTGGTGACCGGCAGCACCGTGCCGAGGCCGAGGCCAACCGCGGCGAGCGCGATCTCGACCAGCCATAGCGGCAGCCCGTCCGGATAGGCGGCGAGCCCGACCAGCGCCGCCGCGGCGATCACCAGCCCGACCAGCGGCGTGCGCTTGTAATGGGTCATGCGCGCCATGAAGCGGCCGGCGATGTTGGCGCCGGTGACGGTGCCCGCCATCAGCGGCATCAGCGCCAGGCCGGAATCGCTGGCCGACAGGCCGACCACGCCTTCGAGATAGACCGGGACATAGATCGACAGGCCGATGAAGCTGCCCATGACGCAGAAGGCGGCGGCCGTGCCGGTGCCGACCACCTGGTTCGACATCACCGCCAGCGGGATCAGCGGCTCGTCCGCAGTCAGGAGGCGCGCGGCGAACAGCACCCACAGCACCAGCGAGCCGCCGAACAGGCCCAGCACCTCGGCCGAATCCCAGGGGTAGCGGGTGCCGCCCCAGGTCAGGGCCAGCATCGCCGCCACGGTGGCGCCGACCATCAGCACGGCGCCGAGCACGTCGAGCTTGTGCCGGCGGTCGTGCCGCGGCAGGCGGCGCAGCGCGCCCCAGACCATCCAGAAGGCGCCGAGGCCGAGCGGCAAGTTGATCCAGAAGATCACCGACCAGTGCAGATGGTCGGCGAACAGGCCGCCCAGCACCGGCCCGACCACGCTGGAGGTGACGAAGACGCTGGCGATGTAGCCTTGGTAGCGCCCGCGCTCCTTCGGCGAGACCACGTCGGCGATGATGGTCTGGGCCAGCGAGATCAGCCCGCCGCCGCCCAGCCCCTGCAGCCCCCGCGCCAGGATCAGCGCCAGCATGGTCGGCGCCAGGGCGCAGGCGACCGAGCCGATGATGAACACGCTGATGCTGACCAGGAGCGTGATGCGCCGGCCGTGGATGTCGCTGAACTTGCCGTAGAGCGGGGTCACCGCGGTGGCGGCCAGCAGATAGGCGCTGACCACCCAGGACAGGTGCTCGACGTCCCCCAGCTCCTGCCCGATGGTCGGCAGCGCCGTGGCCACGATGGTCTGGTCCAGCGCGGCCAGCAGCATCGCCAGCATGATGCCGATGATGATCGAGCGGACCGTGGCGTGGTCGAGCGGCGCCGGGGCGGCGACCGCCGGACTGTGTGCGGACATGATGCGGCGTTCCAAAGGCGGGGGGCCGAAGGCGGGGGCCGGGAGTCAGGGGTCGGCGGCGGCGAAGCGCCCCGAGCCCCTTAACCTTCGCCCGCGGCACTTGTCGTACAAGAGCGCTGTCGGCAGTGCAGCCATCCTGGCGCGGCATGGGGCGCCCGGGCGCGGCATTCCATCCCGCCGATCCCGGTTTCCCGGGCGCGGCACTTGGTCTAGGGTGCGGCCATGATCGACCAGACCCAGACGCCGGCCGCCGCCAAGGCCGAGAAGGGCCCGTTTCTGCGCCTTGCGCTCGAGGCCGGGCCGCTCCTGATCTTCTTCGTCGCCAACCAGGTGGCCGGCGTGATGCCCGCGACCGCGATCTTCATGGTCGCGACGGTGGTGGCCGTGGTGCTGTCGGTCAGGCTCGAGCGGCGCTGGCCGATCATGCCGATGGTCGGCTGCGTCTTCGTGCTGATCTTCGGCGGGCTGACGCTGTGGCTCGACGACGACATGTTCATCAAGCTGAAGCCGACGGTGGTGAACCTGCTGTTCGCCGCGATCCTGTTCACCGGGCTCGCCACCGGCCGCAACTTCCTGAAGCTGATGATGGGCACGGTGTTCGAGCTGACCGACGAGGGCTGGCGCATCCTGACCTGGCGCTGGGCGGTGTTCTTCGTGCTGCTGGCCGTGATCAACGAGATCGTCTGGCGCAACTTCTCCTTCAACTTCTGGGCCGGGTTCAAGCTGTTCGGCATCCTGCCGCTGACCCTGGTCTTCGCCATGGCGCAGATGCCGGTGCTGATGCGGCACCAGGTCAAGCCGGCGGACTGACGCGATGCAGCCGACCGATCCGCTGCGCCATGTCGAGCACTGGGTGTTCGACCTCGACAACACGCTGTACCCCGCCCGCAGCAACCTGTTCGCCCAGATCGACCAGCGCATGGGCGAATACATCCGGTCGCATTACGACCTGCCGGAGGCCGAGGCCAAGGCGCTGCAGAAGCGGCTGTTCCGCGACTACGGCACCACCCTGCGCGGGCTGATGAACGAGCGCGCGGTCGACCCCGGCCCGTTCCTGGAATTCGTCCACGACATCGACATCTCGGCGATCGGGCCGAGCCCGAGCCTGGCGGCGGCGCTGCAGGACCTGCCGGGCCGCAAGATCGTGTTCACCAACGGCTCGGTCCGCCATGCCGAGCGGGTGCTGAGCCGGCTCGGCGTGGTGGCGCAGTTCGACGGCATCTTCGACATCGTCGCGGCGGACTACGTGCCGAAGCCCGATCCCGGCCCCTACCGGGCGATGCTCGACCTGTACGGGCTGGCGCCGGGGGCGACGGCGATGGTCGAGGACATGGCCCGCAACCTGCTGCCGGCGCATCAGCTGGGCATGACCACGGTGTGGGTGCGCACCCCGTCCGACTGGGGCCAGCCTTTGCCCGGCGACGGCCATATCGACATCGCCGTCGACGACACCGCGGAGTGGCTCGCGGCCGTGGCTGCGGCGCGGCGGGCATAGACGCTCCATGCGGATGGGCCGGAGCCACCCCCTCACCCGAAATCGCTAACGCGATTTCGACCTCTCCCCAAGGAGAGGTGAAGGAGCCGTGGCTCAAATTCCCCTCTCCTCGGGGAGAGGGAGGGGCCCGGCGCGAAGCGACGGGAGGGTGAGGGGGAACCGGCCGCGCCGCCGATCGGACCTAGCCCCGCTTCCGCAGGATCTCATCCACACGCCTTGAAGCTGCCCGGCTGCTGCCTTGTCCAGGTGTCGGTGCGGCCGAGCAGGCTGATGCCGACATAGCCGCGCAGATCCAGCGTGTCCGGCCCGGTCAGGTGCATCTTGGCGTCGTAGGTCTTGCCGCTCTTCGGGTCGTAGATCGTGCCGTCCTCCCACTCCGTGTCGGAGACCTGGGTGAAGCTGTGCAGCATGATCAGCTTGCACAGCGGCCGGCTGCGCTTGCTCTCGTCCGGGTTCTCCCCATCCGTCGCCGGGGCGTCCGGCGGCAGCGCCGCGATCCGGCCGCAGATGCCAGTGTTGCAATCGGTGATCTCGATCACCGAACGGCCGTCCCCGGTGCGCCAGAAGCCCTTGATCCCGCCGGCCGCGGAGGCGGGATCGGCGGCGAACGCCATGGCGAGGCCGAGGACGACGGCGGCGCTGCGGATGGTCATGGGCACTCCCATATCAGTGTTGTTGCTTATCCCCGGAGGATGCGGCCGGACCGGAGTCCTGTCCATCGTCCCGATTTGCACCGCGGGGAGGGTGACAACTTTGAAATTATTCCAGCTTTTGCCTCGGTTTGCGCTCGGCTATGGTCCAGCGTCGGCCGAAAGGGCCACCGGCCACAGGGCCGGACGTACGGAGATGTGAGAGATGAGCGCGCCGCGGACACTGTTCGACAAGATCTGGGACAGCCATGTCGTCCACCGCCAGGATGACGGCACGTGCATCCTCTACATCGACCGCCACCTCGTGCATGAGGTGACCAGCCCGCAGGCCTTCGAGGGGCTGCGCATGGCCGGCCGCAAGGTGCGCCAGCCGCTGGCCACCCTGGCCGTGCCGGACCACAACGTCCCGACCTCGGACCGCGCCGGCGGCATCGCCGACGAGGAGAGCCGGATCCAGGTCGAGACGCTGGAGAAGAACGCCGCCGATTTCGGCGTGCCGATCTTCACCATGAACGACATCCGCCAGGGCGTGGTCCACATCATCGGGCCGGAGCAGGGCTTCACCCTGCCGGGCACCACCATCGTCTGCGGCGACAGCCACACCTCGACCCATGGCGCCTTCGGGGCGCTGGCCTTCGGCATCGGCACCAGCGAGGTCGAGCATGTGCTGGCCACCCAGACGCTGCTGCAGAAGCCGGCCAAGAACATGCGCATCACGGTCGAGGGCGACCTGCCGCTGGGCGTAACCGCCAAGGACATGATCCTGGCGATCATCGGCACCATCGGCACCGCCGGCGGCACCGGCCATGTCATCGAATATGCGGGCGAGGCGGTGCGCGCCCTGTCGATGGAAGGCCGGATGACGGTCTGCAACATGTCGATCGAGGCCGGCGCCCGGGCCGGGCTGATCGCCCCGGACGACACCACCTTCGCCTATGTGAAGGGCCGGCCACTGGCGCCGAAGGGTGAGGCCTGGGACCAAGCCGTGGAGTACTGGCGCACCCTGCCGTCGGACGAGGGCGCCCGCTACGACCGCGAAGTCGTGCTGAAGGCCAAGGACATCGTGCCGATGGTGACCTGGGGCACCAGCCCCGAGGATGTGGCGCCGATCACCGGCGTGGTGCCGGACCCGGAGGCCGCGCCGGACGCCAACAAGGCCAGCGCCTGGCGCCGCAGCCTGGACTATATGGGCCTGAAGCCCGGCCAGCGGCTGAGCGAGGTGCCGGTCGACAAGGTCTTCATCGGCTCCTGCACCAACGGCCGGATCGAGGATCTGCGCGCCGCCGCCGCCGTCGCCCGCGGCCGGCGCGTCGCGGACAAGGTCTATGCCATGATCGTCCCGGGCTCCGGCCTGGTGAAGGAGCAGGCCGAGGCCGAGGGGCTGGACGCGGTGTTCAAGGCGGCCGGCTTCGACTGGCGCGAGCCCGGCTGCTCGATGTGCCTGGCGATGAACGCCGACAAGCTGTCGCCTGGCGAGCGCTGCGCCTCGACCTCGAACCGCAACTTCGAGGGCCGCCAGGGCCGCGGCGGCCGCACCCACCTGGTCAGCCCGGCCATGGCCGCGGCCGCGGCGATCGCCGGCCACCTGACCGATGTGCGCGAGCTGAACTGAGACTCGCCGCACCCGGCCTTTACCCCTGATCTGTCATGCCCGGGCTTGACCCACAGGTGTCCGGCACGAGAATTGCTCGACAAGGTGCATGGTGTTGATTCTACTCAGTCTTGAGCATCTGGCCGGTGTTCGAGACATGAAATAGGAACCAGCACCATGCCGCACC
>Ga0102589_1000428_pt1 | contig 89792 bp, 89 predicted proteins | sample AraplaMF_Col_mLB_FD_76858 | JGI IMG/M metagenome (GOLD analysis project Ga0102589, IMG submission 76858) | Arabidopsis root microbial communities from the University of North Carolina, USA - plate scrape MF_Col_mLB | ecosystem: Host-associated > Plants > Roots > Endosphere | place: USA...
CGTTGGAACTCGGCCGCACCGGTGCGCTTTCGACCCCGCTCATCCTGACGGTCGTCGTGGTTGCAATCGGTGTCATTGCTCTCATCGTGTTCGTGGAGCGTGCGCAGCGCCGTCTGCTGATCCAATATCCGAAGCGACAGGTGGGGAACCGGATGTTCCAGGGCGATACCTCGCACCTGCCGCTGAAGCTCAATACCGCCGGCGTCATTCCCGCGATCTTCGCATCGTCGCTGCTGCTTCTGCCGGCAACCGCTGCGGGCTTTGCCGGTAACACCAACCTGCCGACCTGGGCAACCTCGATCATCGCGTCGCTGCAGCATGGCCAGCCGCTGTTCATGGCGCTCTATGGCTTGCTGATTGCGTTCTTCGCCTTCTTCTACACGGCGATCGTGTTCAATCCGAAGGATACGGCTGACAATCTCAAGAAGCATGGCGGCTTCATTCCGGGTATTCGTCCGGGCGAGCGCACCGCGGAGTACATCGATTACGTTCTGACCCGCATCACGGTGGTCGGCGCGATTTATCTTGTCTTCGTCTGTATCCTTCCTGAGACGCTTATCGCACGCACGGGCATCCCATTAGCCCTTGGTGGTACTTCGCTTTTGATCGTCGTCAGTGTAACTCTGGATACGGTTGCGCAGATTCAGGGTCACCTGATCGCCCAGCAGTATGAAGGTCTGATCAAGAAGTCGAAGTTGCGTGGAGGAAAGAGGGGACGATGAGACTGATATTTTTGGGTCCGCCGGGTGCGGGCAAGGGAACCCAGGCCAAGCGGCTGACTGACAAGTACGGGATCCCCCAGCTTTCAACCGGTGACATGCTGCGCGCTGCGGTCAGCGCGGGCACCGAAATCGGCAAGCGCGCCAAGGCCGTCATGGACGCTGGCGGGCTGGTATCCGACGATATCGTCAATCAGATCGTCTCCGAACGTATCGAAGCTCCTGACTGTGCCAAGGGTTTCATTCTCGACGGTTATCCGCGCACCGTTCCGCAGGCGAAGGCGCTTGCCGACAACATGCGCAAGAAGAACCTCGTTCTCGACGCTGTGATTGAGCTGAAAGTGGACGAAGAGGCTTTGATTCGCCGAATCGAAAACCGCGTCGCCGAGACCATTGCTGCTGGCGGCACTGTCCGTTCGGATGACAATCCGGAGGCTTTCCGCAAGCGTTTGACGGAATATCGCGAAAAGACCGCGCCGCTGTCCGCTTATTACAGCGAACAGGGCGAACTGGTGACGCTGGATGGCATGGCAGATGTCGATGCCGTCACCGAGGCTATCGAGCGCGTTCTCGAGAAGGCCTCTGCCTGATCGAAGGAATGAATGGGTGAGGACTGTCGTGTTCTTGCCCATATTCCTTTTCCGAAAGGCGGCTGATCCTTTGGATCGCAAAAGAATCTTGGCGGAGCCGGTTGCTTTTTTGCGCTGATTCCGTTAAACACCGCGCCAACTCGCGACATCCCAAGCGACTGGCGCGGATTTCCCTTAGGGAAGGGAGATCCGGGTACGGTCGTTTTGACTTGTCACGGACACCAATTTGAACTGGCGGTCTTTCGGCCGCTCAAATGGAATCACCACTTGCCGGATGGCAACTGGAACCAAGGAGAAAAGACGTGGCACGTATCGCTGGCGTCAACATCCCGACTGCGAAGCGCGTTGTTATTGCGCTGACCTACATTCACGGGATTGGTCCGAAATTCGCGCAGGAAATCATGGACAAGGTCGGTCTTCCGGCTGACAAGCGCGTTCATCAGCTGACGGATGCTGAAGTTCTTCAGATCCGCGAAGCCATCGACCGCGACTACCAGGTCGAAGGTGACCTGCGTCGTGAGACGTCGATGAACATCAAGCGTCTGATGGACCTCGGTTGCTACCGCGGCCTGCGTCACCGTCGTGGCCTTCCGGTCCGCGGTCAGCGCACGCACACCAACGCCCGCACCCGCAAGGGCCCGGCGAAGGCTATCGCTGGTAAGAAGAAGTAATTTTCCGGTTCTCCGGAAAGGGGAGGCTGGTGCAGTCCGCGCCAGCCTTTCTGAGTTTGGCGAAAAGCTCGGTCACGGGCTGATTGCCGGTGTAGCCGCTGGTGTTACGGCGGTGAAGAGATCAATGAAAGGTATAAAATGGCCAAGGAAGCCGCACGCGTCCGTCGTCGCGAACGCAAAAATATCACGTCTGGCGTCGCGCACGTCAACTCGACCTTCAACAACACGATGATCACCATCACCGACGCACAGGGTAATGCTATTGCCTGGTCGTCCGCTGGTGCCAAGGGCTTCAAGGGTTCGCGTAAGTCGACCCCGTTCGCTGCCCAGATCGCTGCTGAAGATTGCGCGAAGAAGGCTCAGGAACACGGCATGAAGTCGCTTGAAGTTGAAGTTTGCGGTCCGGGTTCCGGCCGTGAATCGGCACTTCGCGCTCTGCAGGCTGCCGGTTTCATGATCACTTCCATTCGCGACGTGACGCCGATCCCGCACAACGGTTGCCGTCCGCGCAAGAAGCGCCGCGTCTGACGCGACCGTGGTTCGGAAATTCCGCCTTACCTTAGGTCTGGCGGAATTTTCGTGTATCTGGCGTGTGCGCGTCGATTTCGATCGGCGGACTTGCGCTCAAGAACCCACCGATGAACCACTGAATTCGGTTCCTCTCGGTGTTTTCATGCTCGGTCCGTCACGATTGGATGGTGGCGGCGAACGGAAGGTTTAAAGATGATTCAGAAGAACTGGCAGGAACTTATCAAGCCGAACAAGGTCGAGTTCACCTCGTCCAGCCGCACCAAGGCAACACTGGTTGCCGAGCCGCTGGAGCGTGGTTTCGGTCTTACCCTCGGCAACGCGCTGCGTCGCGTTCTGTTGTCTTCCCTGCGCGGCGCCGCTGTTACGGCCGTGCAGATCGACGGTGTCCTGCACGAATTCTCCTCCATCCCCGGCGTTCGGGAAGATGTGACGGATATCGTGCTCAACATCAAGGAAATCGCCATCAAGATGGACGGCGATGATTCCAAGCGCATGGTCGTGCGCAAGCAGGGTCCGGGTGCCGTAACCGCTGGTGACATCCAGACGGTAGGCGACATCGAAATCCTGAACCCCGACCACGTGATCTGCACGCTCGACGATGGCGCTGAAATCCGCATGGAATTCACCGTCAACAACGGCAAGGGTTACGTACCGGCTGAGCGCAACCGCGCGGAAGATGCCCCGATCGGGCTCATTCCGGTGGACAGCCTCTATTCTCCGGTCAAGAAAGTGTCCTACAAGGTGGAAAACACCCGTGAAGGCCAGGTTCTCGACTATGACAAGCTGATCATGACGATCGAGACCAACGGTTCGGTTTCCGGCGAAGACGCCGTTGCCTTCGCCGCTCGTATTCTTCAGGACCAGCTGGGCGTGTTCGTCAACTTCGACGAGCCGCAAAAGGAAGCAGAAGAAGAATCGGTTACGGAACTCGCGTTCAACCCGGCGCTTCTCAAGAAGGTCGACGAGCTCGAGCTGTCCGTTCGTTCGGCAAACTGCCTGAAGAACGACAACATCGTTTACATCGGCGACCTGATCCAGAAGACCGAAGCCGAAATGCTCCGCACGCCGAACTTTGGTCGCAAGTCGCTGAACGAAATCAAGGAAGTTCTCGCTTCCATGGGTCTGCACCTCGGCATGGAAGTGCCGGCATGGCCGCCTGAGAACATCGAAGATCTCGCCAAGCGTTACGAAGACCAGTACTAACAAACAAGAAGGCAGACCTTAAAGACTGCCTTTCCCCGTCAAACAGCAGGTAAGTCACCTGCATGTGCCAGGAAACGGCAGGCCTTAAAGAAGGAACCTGCGTAGAAGGAGAATAGCAATGCGCCACGGTAATTCAGGCCGCAAGCTCAATAGAACCGCCAGCCACCGCAAGGCAATGTTTGCCAACATGGCTGCTTCGCTCATCACCCATGAGCAGATCGTCACCACGCTTCCGAAGGCGAAGGAAATTCGCCCGATCGTTGAGAAGCTCGTCACCCTCGGCAAGCGCGGCGACCTGCACGCTCGTCGTCAGGCGATTTCGCAGATCAAGGATCAGGACGCAGTTCGCAAGCTGTTCGACGCGATCGCAGCCCGTTACGCAAACCGCAACGGCGGCTACCTGCGTATCATGAAGGCCGGCTTCCGCCAGGGCGACAACGCGGCTCTCGCCGTCATCGAATTCGTCGAGCGCGACGTTGACGCCAAGGGCGCAGCTGACAAGGCTCGCGTTGCTGCTGAGGCTGCTGCTGCCGAAGCCGCATAAGGTCTGACGCCTTTCAGGCGTCATGAGTTAAAACGCCGGGCGAGAGATCGCCCGGCTTTTTTGTTGCGGATAGTGGGTTTGCTATTACCGGCGGTTTTGCCCGCGCCGGGGTTTATGATGCGGCAGGTGTCGCGCGATCCGGTTCACAATTTCGGTCAGGGGGAGGGGCAGAATATACACTCGGTCGGCCGCGTAATGCTTTGCCCAGAGGGTTTGCAGATCGTCTTCCTCCACGTCGCCTTCCGTAACGCGTTCGGCGAGTTGCGATAATGCCTGCCGCTGCCTCACATCTAACCCTGTACAAATTTGAGTCGGTTCGAATGCTGAGCCACGCGCAAAAATGTGGAATATGTCGCTCAACGCGGCTTGAGTTGCTGAAGACAGTGCCATGCTTTGTTGAAGCGGGGACGGTCTCTCGGGAGGGCTCATGCGTTTGGCGGCGCGCGTAAAGGCGCACGGCGTGGTTGGCGCGCGCGCTTGTATTGCAGGATCGGTTTGCGCACCAGCCGATAGCCCAACAGCACCACCATCGTGCTGATATAGAACATCGGCTCCAGCGTGATCGATTTCCGCGCCAGCACGAAATGCAGCACGCCGACGATGAGGACGAGATAGACGAGCTTGTGCAGCGTGTTCCAGCGGCTGCCGAGTTTGCGGATCGACCAGCGGTTCGAGGTCAGCGCCAGAGGCAGGAGCATGATGAGCCCTGCCATGCCAAACATGATGTAGGGGCGTTTGAGAATGTCGCCGGCGATGGAGCTGAAGACGAGGCCACGATCCAGCACCAGATAGACGGTGAAATGCGCCAGAACATAATAAAAGGCGATCAGGCCCAGCGCCCGGCGGTAGGCGATGAGGTTGAGGTTGAAGAGATCGCGCAGCGGCGTGACGAGCAGCCCGAGACAGAGGAAGCGCAGTGCCCAGATGCCGAGCAGGTGCTCGAAATCCTTGACCGGGTTGAAGCCGAGGCCGCCCGTTGCGGCGAGGTAGAAATACCAGACACCTGGAGCAAGGCCGATGACATAGAGCGCCCAGATGGCTGCCGGTTGGTAACGCTTCGGCAGCGAGGGAAGGGACAGGGCAATGGCCATGGTCAGTAATTCGCCTTCAGGTCCATACCCGCATAGAGGCTCGCCACTTCCTCGTAACCATTGAACATCAGCGTCGGACGGTTCTGCGTACCAAAAAAGCCGCCTTCGCCGATGCGTTGCTCCGTCGCCTGGCTCCAGCGCGGGTGGTCCACATGCGGATTGACGTTGGAATAGAAGCCATATTCGCGGGCATTGGAGTTTTTCCAGGTCGTTTCCGGCTGTTTTTCGGTGAGCGAGATCCGGACGATGGATTTGATGCCCTTGAAGCCGTATTTCCACGGCACGACGAGCCGGATCGGTGCGCCGTTCTGGTTCGGCAGCGTTTCGCCATAAAGCCCGACGGCGAGGATGGTGAGCGGATGGCGCGCTTCATCGAGACGCAGTCCTTCGACATAGGGCCATGACAAAGGCTGGAACAGGCCGCTCTGTCCGGGCATTTCGTCTGGCCGAACGACGGTCTCGAAGGAGACATATTTGGCGCTGCCCAGGGGCTCGACCTTGTCGAGCAGGCTCGCAAGCGGGAAGCCGATCCACGGAATGACCATCGACCAGCCCTCGACGCAGCGCATGCGATAAGTGCGCTCCTCAAGCTGATATTTCATCAACTCCTCTATACCGAATTCCTGCGGCTTCGAAACGAGGCCGTCCACCTTTACCGTCCAGGGTGTTGGCTTGAACTTGCCGGAATTTTCCTTTGGGTCGGATTTGCCGACGCCGAATTCATAGAAGTTGTTGTAGCTGGTCACCGCGTCGAGCGGCGTGAGCTTCTCATCCAGCTTGAATGCGCTGGGCTTGGCGGAGAGCGGCGCGGCGATGGCATCGCGTCCGGTCAATCCAATCGCAGCGAGCCCTGCCGCCGTTCCGAGGAAATTGCGTCGGGAGAGATAAAAGGACTTCGGCGTGATTTCTGAAGACGCAATATGAGGCGGACGATAGGCGGGCATGGTAACCTCCACAAAAGCCGGGTGCATCGGCGATAAATCGATTATGATAGCCAATACGGTCGCTGCACAGATATGTTTCAGCGTCGCGATGAAAAATAGGGCCGGCGGCTCGCAATCGCGCATTTGTGATGCCCGGCCCTTTATGGCAGGTCAAATTCAGGGGCGTACCGTACCGAACCGTACTGTTTTGACCGAAGGTGACAGTGACAGCGCTCGCGGTTTGCGCTAGAAACACCGCAAAATAGGGAAGGAGCCATCTTGCCGCTATCGCGGGACGCGCTCCGGCCAGAGATCGAGGAAAACACCATGCCAGCCTATCGCTCCAGAACGACAACCCACGGCCGCAACATGGCGGGCGCGCGCGGCCTTTGGCGCGCCACCGGCATGAAGGACAGCGATTTCGGCAAGCCGATCATTGCTGTCGTCAATTCCTTCACGCAGTTCGTACCCGGCCACGTGCATCTGAAGGATCTTGGCCAGCTCGTTGCCCGCGAAATCGAAGCGGCTGGCGGTGTCGCCAAGGAATTCAACACCATCGCGGTCGATGACGGCATCGCCATGGGTCACGACGGCATGCTTTATTCCCTGCCGTCGCGCGAGATCATTGCGGACTCGGTCGAGTACATGGTCAACGCCCATTGCGCCGATGCGATGGTGTGCATTTCCAACTGCGACAAGATCACCCCCGGCATGTTGAATGCGGCCATGCGCCTCAACATTCCCGCCGTCTTCGTGTCTGGCGGTCCGATGGAAGCGGGTAAGGTGGTTCTGCACGGCAAGACCGTTGCGCTCGATCTGGTCGACGCCATGGTGGCTGCTGCCGACGACAAGATCTCCGATGAGGACGTCAAGGTCATCGAGCGTTCTGCCTGCCCGACCTGCGGTTCCTGTTCCGGCATGTTCACCGCCAATTCGATGAACTGTCTGACCGAGGCGCTGGGCCTGTCTCTGCCCGGCAACGGCTCGACGCTCGCGACCCATTCGGATCGCAAACGCCTGTTCGTCGAGGCTGGTCATCTGATCGTCGATCTGGCGCGCCGTTATTACGAGCAGGAAGACGAAACCGTTCTGCCACGCACGATCGCCAACAAGGCGGCGTTTGAAAACGCCATGTCGCTGGATATCGCCATGGGCGGCTCCACCAACACGGTGCTGCATATCCTCGCCGCCGCGCACGAGGGCGGGGTGGATTTCACCATGGAAGACATCGACCGGCTGTCTCGTAAGGTGCCCTGCCTTTCCAAGGTCGCGCCCGCCAAGCAGGACGTTCACATGGAAGACGTTCACCGCGCCGGCGGCATCATGCGCATTCTCGGCGAGTTGGAGCGCGGCGGTCTCATCAACCGCGATACCTATACGGTACATGAGGCGACGCTCGGCGATGCCATCGACCGTTGGGATATCACCCGCACAAACAGCGAGACGGTGCGTGAATTCTTCAAGGCAGCCCCCGGCGGCGTGCCGACGCAGGTCGCCTTCAGCCAGTCTTCGCGCTGGGACGATCTGGATACCGACAGCGACAACGGCGTCATCCGTTCGGTCGAGAAGCCTTTCTCCAAGGATGGCGGCCTTGCCGTGCTTTACGGCAACATCGCGCTAGACGGTTGCATCGTTAAGACGGCGGGCGTTGATGAATCCATCCTGAAATTCAACGGCCCGGCGGTCGTTTACGAAAGCCAGGACGCGGCCGTGAAGGGCATTCTCGGCAACGAGGTCAAGGCGGGCGACGTGGTCGTCATCCGTTATGAAGGTCCGAAGGGCGGGCCGGGTATGCAGGAAATGCTTTATCCAACCAGCTACCTGAAATCCAAGGGCCTTGGCAAAGCCTGCGCGCTCATCACCGACGGCCGCTTCTCCGGTGGCACGTCAGGCCTTTCCATCGGCCACGCCTCGCCGGAAGCGGCGCAGGGCGGCGCCATTGGCCTGGTGCGCCAGGGTGACCTGATCGAGATCGACATTCCGAACCGCACGATCAACCTGAAGGTTTCCGATGCGGAACTGGCCGCGCGCCGGGCCGAGCAGGAAGAAAAGGGCTGGAAGCCGGAAGCACCGCGCAAGCGCAATGTCACCACAGCGCTGAAGGCCTATGCGGCCTTCGCATCGAGCGCGGATAAGGGTGCAGTGCGGATTTTGCCGGAGTAATCCTGTCGGAAGGGGTGGCGAAGTACTGGCCGCCGCCTTGCGCGATGGCTGGAGCTTGCTGATCGGAAACGATAAGCTCTCTTCCGTCATGCTCGGGCTTGTCCCGAGCATCTGCAACCGACCAATACTACGCGACATGGATAGATCCTCGGGACAGGCCCGAGGATACGTCGAGAGTGATGTTCGATCTGCAATTCGATCAGCGACGCCTTGGTGCGGCTCTTTACTGTCTGAATTGAGTGCGAAGCCCAACTCATAAACAGATTGAAGCGCCTCACAGGGTGATTCTTCGACGGCCTTCGACATTCTGTTTTTCCATCGCTAATACGAAACGACTTACAGCTGTTTCCTATCTCGTAGTCACATTGGAGTGATGTTCGTCCAGCGACCTTTTTCCAGAAAGCAGCGATGACTACCTTCATCACCATGAAAAGACGAACCGCACTCGCCTTCATGGTGTCGCTACCTTTCGCCTCGATTGCCCGCGCGCAGACTGCCGGTGGTGCGGCTCGTTTCGAACCGTTGCTACGGAATGCGGACGCGCTTTCCAGTCTCAAGGCAGTCATCATCAGCATCGACGGCGAGGAGGTTGCAAGCCGCGCTTATCATGGCGCGGGTCTTAACGGCTCCACCAATATCAAATCGGCGTCAAAATCGATCATTTCGGCGCTGGTCGGAATGGCCATCGATCGCAAGGTCATCGAGAGCGCGGACCAGCCGATCGCGACCATCCTGCGCAGCGATTTTCCGCAGAATCCCGATCCGCGGCTGGAGCGGATCACCATCGGCAATCTTTTGTCCATGCAATCCGGACTGGAGCGCTTGTCGGGGCCGAATTACGGACGCTGGGTGGCAAGTCGGAACTGGGTTCGGATGGCTCTCGGCGCCGGTTTTGCCGGGGAGCCGGGTAGTGGCATGTTGTATTCCACGGCGTCCACGCATCTGCTCTCGGCGATCTTGACCAAGGCCTCCGGCCGCTCGACACTTGCCTTGGCGCGAGATTGGTTTCGTCCACTTGAGGGTTTTGCGATCGGTGGCTGGGAGCGTGATCCGCAGGGCATCTATCTCGGCGGAAACCAGATGGCGATGACCGCTCGCTCACTTCTGGCCTTTGGAGAACTGTACCGGCGCGGCGGCGTCACCCCGGAGGGGCAGCGGCTGATTTCCCAGGCGTGGATCGACCAGTCCTGGCAACAGCGCACCAACTCCGTCTTTAACGGAGATGGTTACGGATATTGCTGGTTCATCAAGGAGATGGGCGGAGAGAAGGTGTTTTACGCCTGGGGCTATGGCGGCCAGATGCTTTACATTGTTCCGTCCAGAAGGCTCTCCGTGGTCATGACCTCGCGCGAGGACGCGCCATCGGCCAGAACCGGATACCGGGACCAGCTACACGGGCTGATGACAGACATCATCCGTGCAGTCTGATCATCGCTGGTATCAGAGCGGCCGGTTGATGCTCTGGAAAGCCTCGCCAAGCTTATTCATTCGCTCGTCATAGGCGCTCGTCAAACACGCCACGTCCGCCGCACATTCCTGTCGTTTCTTCAGCCATTTGCTCTGCTCGTCACGCAGTGTGTCGCGCGCGCCCATGGCCATCAGCTGGGTGAGGATATCAAACGTGGTGGCCATCTTCACATCCAGATCGTTGAGGGCGCGATTGTCGCAGATGGCTTTCTCGTCGGCTGCCAGATCGGGTTTTGCGCAGTCGAAGCTTGCCGCGGCGGCGGGCGAGGAAAGAGAGGAGGCGAGGAGCAGGCCGCAGGCGAAGAGAGGCTTTTTCAAATCCATGACGGGTCTCTTTGAGAAATTCGTGTTCGGAGGAAACCGGAAAGCCCGCTCACCGGTTCCATACCGCCGGAGCCGAGACACAGGAAAAAGCGCGGATTGCGAAAGTGTGGTCTTCTAAAAGATGCCGTCGAAACGATAGCCATCATCTTGCCGCTCTTTGCTTTACAGGCTTTGGCGTTATAACTCCATCATACTGATGACGATGAGGAATCACATGCGAAGCGTGTTGAAGTATCTGTCTACCGGCTTTCTCGCCGCGCTTGTTCTCATGCCCGGTGGCGCGGGCGCGCAGGACACGAAAACCGTGCCGACAAGCCACACGGAAATGCAGCTCTCCTTCGCGCCGCTGGTGAAGCGCACGGCGGGTGCTGTGGTCAACGTCTATGCCGAGCGCGTCGTCCAGCGGCGTTTGTCGCCCTTTGCCGGCGATCCCTTCTTCGAGCAGTTCTTTGGCCAGCAGATGCCGAACCGCACGGAAAAGCAGTCGTCGCTGGGTTCGGGTGTGATTGTCAGCGCCGGCGGGTTGATCGTGACAAACAATCACGTCATCGATGGGGCCGACGACATCAAGGTGGCCCTGGCCGATGGACGTGAGTTTTCCTCAAAGGTGCTGCTGAAGGATGATCGGGTCGATCTGGCCGTGCTGCAGATTGACGCCAAGGAGCAGTTCCCGGTGCTGTCGCTCGGTAATTCCGACAGGATCGAAGTCGGTGATCTGGTGCTCGCCATCGGTAACCCTTTCGGTGTCGGCCAGACCGTTACGAGCGGTATTGTTTCCGGCCTTGCGCGTAATCAGGTGACGCAGGGTGATTTCGGCTTCTTCATTCAGACAGATGCGTCCATCAACCCCGGTAATTCCGGCGGTGCGCTGATGAACATGGCGGGTGAGCTGATCGGCATCAATACGGCGATATTCTCCAAGGGGGGTGGCTCGAACGGCATCGGTTTTGCCATTCCTGCCAATCTGGTGCGGGTGTTCGTGGCTGCCGCCGAAAGAGGCGATGCGAACTTCCAGCGGCCCTATATCGGCGCTACGTTCGATCCCGTGACTTCGGATGTCGCCGAGGCGCTTGGCTTGCACCGTGCCCGCGGCGCGCTCGTCGTCAGCGTCACCAAGGGCGGTCCGGCAGAAAAGGCGGGCATCGAGCCCGGTCAGGTGGTGACCGCCGTCAATGGCTTCGAGGTCGAGCACCCCGATGCGCTCGGTTATCGCCTGACGACTGCCGGCATCGGTAAATCCGCCGAACTGACTGTCGTGGAGAAGGGCAAGGAAAAGAAGCTGACGATTGCGCTGGACACAGCGCCGGAAACGGCGCCGAGGGACGAACGTCTGATCGAGGGGCGCAATCCTTTCGCCGGTGCGACCGTTGCCAATCTCTCGCCCAAGCTTGCGGATGAATTGCGCATGCCGTCGCAGGTAACGGGCGTCGTCATTACCGATGTCAAGCGTGGGTCGCCGGCCTATCGCGTCGGCTTCCAGCCCAAGGACGTCATCCTGTCGCTTAACGGCGCGGATATCGGATCGACCGCCGCCGTCGAAAAGGCGCTTGATGACAATCCCGGTTTCTGGCGCGTGGAAATCCTGCGTGACGGGCAGCGTATCCGGCAGTTCCTGCGATGAGCGATGACCTCTTCGCCCCGCAAGTGCCCGTGGAGGTCGCCAACCGGCGGCCTCTTGCCGATCGTCTGCGGCCGAAAACGCTGGCGGAGGTGAGCGGGCAAGAGCATCTGACGGGCGAAGAGGGCGTTCTGCGCCGGATGATCGACAGTGGATCGCTGGGCTCAATGATTTTCTGGGGACCGCCCGGCACTGGCAAGACCACGGTTGCCCGCCTGCTTTCCGGCGAAGCGGGCCTCGCTTTCGAGCAGATTTCCGCGATCTTCTCCGGTGTCGCCGATCTCAAGAAGGTATTCGAGGCGGCGCGCACGCGCCGCATGAACGGTCGCCAGACGCTGCTGTTCGTCGACGAAATCCACCGCTTCAATCGGGCGCAGCAGGACAGTTTTCTGCCCGTCATGGAAGACGGTACCATTATTCTCGTCGGCGCCACCACCGAAAATCCGTCGTTTGAGCTCAATGCCGCTCTTCTGTCGCGGGCGCGTGTGCTGACCTTCCGCTCGCATGACGAAGAGAGCCTCAGCGAGCTGTTGAAGCGTGCCGAGCAGGCGGAGGAGAAACAGCTTCCGCTGACGGAGGAGGCGCGCGCGAGCCTTATCCGCATGGCCGACGGCGACGGCCGCGCCGTACTGACGCTTGCCGAAGAGGTGTGGCGCGCGGCGCGCAAGGATGAGATTTTCGATACGGAAGGGCTGACACGCATCGTGCAGCGGCGTGCGCCGGTCTACGACAAGAGCCAGGACGGCCATTATAACCTGATCTCGGCGCTGCATAAGTCGGTGCGGGGGTCTGACCCGGATGCGGCGCTTTATTACCTCGCCCGGATGTTCGATGCAGGCGAAGACCCGCTCTACATCGGACGCCGGCTGGTGCGCATGGCGGTCGAGGATATCGGTCTTGCCGATCCGCAGGCGCTTTCGATCTGCAATGCGGCCAAGGATGCCTATGACTATTTGGGCTCTCCGGAAGGGGAGCTGGCGCTCGCGCAGGCGTGCGTCTATCTCGCAACCGCGCCGAAATCCAACGCCGTCTACACCGCCTTCAAGGCGGCGATGCGCGCAGCGAAAGAAAACGGCTCATTGGTGCCGCCGAAACATATTCTGAACGCCCCTACAAAGCTCATGAAGGGTGAGGGTTATGGTGACGGCTACCGTTATGACCATGATGAGCCCGATGCTTTTTCAGGGCAGGATTACTTCCCCGAGAAGATGGGGCGCACGACATTTTATGATCCGCCGGATCGTGGCTTCGAAAGGGAAATACGCAAGCGCCTCGACTGGTGGGCGAAGCTGCGCCGCGAGCGCTCGACGCGCTAGCGTTTGCGGCGCCCGGCCGGAAATCGTGCCTCGGGCGGTCTTGAGAAAGAGATTCAGGTCGCTGGTAAAATGATTCGTCAAATGGCCGTAAGTGACTGTTTCTAAAACGCGATCAGGATGCTTTTCGGTGCATCGCCTGCGGCTGTGCAGGCAGCATCTTGACTGAGGATTCCGCCAGAGCGCCATGGCCTTCGGCATCGATGATCAGATGCCAGTGCAATGTCTCGGGAATGGCGAGACGGATCGGGGATTTTTTTGCCACGCCGCCGAGATATTTGAAATCGAGCAACTCGGTGAAGCGCTGAAAATTCGCACCCGTCATCAGGCGGACGTTATTGATCGCCGACAGGGATACTTCGATGACCGTACCGGCTCGAAGCTCCTTCAGGTCATAATGTGTGTAGCGAAAATTGGGCCGGGCCATCGCGCGTCTCCCTCAACGTCATTTTGGTCAGCAAGGATAAGCCCCTACGATTAACGCTATCTTTAGATGCGGCCGGTCAGTCCGAAAATCCCTCCCTGACATTGCCCGCGAGGCCCGCGACGAGACGCTTTCAGCCATAGGCGAATAATACGAACGTATAATATTCGCATTTAATAATAATCAATTTCTTGCCCCTAACATCCGCTGGTCGAATTGCTGTCATCGACTTGGGGGGAAGATGAAAAACGTCACAATATCCATGCGCCTTTACGCGCTTGTCGCCTTGTTTCTGGCGATACTGGCCGCCGCTCTCACATTCAGCCTGTTTGAAAGCTACCACGAGATGGAGCGGGAGCGGAAAGCCGGACTTGCGGCGATGAACGAGACCGCCGTTGCCATTCTCAAGCAATATTACCAGTTGGAGCAGGGCGGAAGCCTGACGCGGGAGGCGGCGCAACAACAGGCAAAGACAACGATTGCGGCCATGCGTTACGGCAATGGCAGCGGTTATTTCTGGATCAATGACATGCATCCGACCATGGTGATGCATCCGATCAAGCCTGAAATGAACGGAACCGACCTCACGGGCAACAAGGATCCGAATGGCAAGGCGCTGTTCGTTGAGTTCGTAAAAACGGTCAAAGCGGGCGGCCAGGGCTTTGTCGATTATTACTGGCCGAAGCCCGGCGCGCCGGACCCCGTCGAGAAATTCTCGCATGTGGCCGGTTTCGCCCCCTGGGGCTGGATTGTCGGCACCGGGGTTTATGTCGACGATCTTGAAGCCGTGTTCTGGCGCGACGCCTATTTCAACGGCGGGCTTTGCATCGCGGTTGGCCTCCTTGTGGTCGGTATTGCCGCCTTCGTGGTTCGCAGCGTTACCCGGCCCATCGATCTCATTCGCCAGAGCATGCGGCGGATCGCGGATGGCGATGGCGAGGCGGATATCCAGTTTGCCGACCGTCGCAATGAAATCGGCGCGATTGCGAAGACGCTGCTGGTGTTGCGTGACAGCGTCAATGAGCGCAGCGCCTTGCAAGCGCGCGAGGCAGACCAGCAGCGGGCGCTGGAGGCAGAGCGGCGCGGCAATGAAATGGTGCTGCGTTCCGCGTCCGACAGGCAGGCACATGCCATGGAGCAGCTCGGTAGCGCGCTCGAGGCGCTCGCCGATGGTGACCTGACCGTGTCGCTGACCGATATCGGAACGGATTACGAAAAGCTGCGGCTGGACTTCAACCGCGCCGTCGGCGCCCTGCATGGCGCGATCGAAGCGATTGCGAGAACCGGCCACGTCGTCAATGACAGCGCGTCCGATATCAGCGGCGCGACCGGCAATCTTTCACGCCGCACCGAGCAGCAGGCGGCAGCGCTGGAAGAGACGGCGGCAGCTCTCGACGAGATCACCGCCACCGTGCGTACCGCCTCCGACCGGGCAAATGAGGCCCGGCAGATGGTGCAGGATACCAAGTCCAGCGCCGGTCGATCGGGCGAGATTGTGCGCAATGCCGTCGACGCGATGGGCCGTATCGAAGAGTCCTCGAAACGCATCGGGCAGATCATCTCGGTTATCGACGAAATTGCCTTTCAGACAAACCTGCTTGCGCTGAATGCCGGCGTCGAAGCAGCACGGGCAGGCGAGGCGGGCCGGGGTTTTGCGGTCGTGGCACAGGAGGTGCGTGAACTTGCGCAACGCTCTGCCAACGCAGCCAAGGAAATCAAAACGCTTATCAACCGCTCGGCGGAAGAAGTGGGCGGCGGCGTTGCGCTGGTGCGCTCGACCGGTGATGCGCTGGAGGAAATCGTGGCTCTGGTGAACCGCGTGGAAGGCCACGTCAACTCCATCGCGACCGCAGCACGCGAACAGGCGACCGGGCTGCAGGAGATCAACACGTCCGTCAACCACATGGATCAGATGACCCAGCAGAACGCTGCCATGGTGGAAGAAACCACCGCGGCCAGCCAGACATTGGCAGAGGAAAGCCAGCAGTTGCGGGCGCTGCTCTCACGTTTTGAACTGGGACATGGCGCGCGGCGCGAGACCGCCCGGGCGGCGTGAGTTCAGGTGGTTTGAGTGACGTTGGAGGGCGCGGCCTGGCTGCGCCCTTTTTCGTTCAGGCTTGATATTAGACCTCTTTCCGGCATTCTCGCACGGCATTTCGCGCATTCCAGCGGCCTCTGTTTCGCCGAGTTTTTTCCGCCCGTCATGTCGGCCTTTAGCCGGTATGTGGCCATCCCCCGTCCTGGCTGAAAGCATTCTTGTCGGCGCGCCGACGCGAGTCGGGTGGATTCCGGCGCAAGGCCGGAATGACGGACGTTATCTGGTTGTGCCTTTTCGCTTTCCGGATACCTGAGAACTGCCCGGTTCGTTATTTCCCGGCACCAATAAGGTTTCGTTTACCTCATTTCTTTAAAATTTATCCTGTATTGCCGCGATTGCGGCCGCTGAAGGTACAGGTTCTCGTATGGCGTATGTTTCCCTTCCGCGTCGTCTTGTGACGTTGCTGATGATTTCCACGGTCATGGTGTCATGCTCGGCGGAGGGTCTCGTACCCCCGGCTGAGGTTGATGGCACGACCCGTGTCAGCGCCATCAGGTCCTCGCGGCAACAGGGCTACAGTGCGCCCGCCGGTGCCGTCCACCAGGCCGCGCGCGTGCAACAACCAGACGACTACGCCGGCGTTGTTTCGCAGCCAATGCCCGAGGCCTATGCATCGCAGGATCCGCTGTTGCAATCGCCGCAGGGTGCACAGGGTTATTCTACACTCGAATCGCAGCATCAGGCGCGCATGGCGGCCAGCGGCCATTCCGCCATGGCACCGCAGGCCATTCAGAACCAGCCCGATACACAGCAGCAATTGGCCAGCAACCAGATCGCCGAAGGCGAGGGTGGCGTGGACATGGATTCCATGCTGGGTGTCGAACCGGTGCGCGGCCTTGCCGAGGAACAGGATGCGGATATTGCCGAAGGCGCGTCCGCGCAGCCGGTTGTAGATGGGATCGGCACGGACAATCCGGTGGCGATTTCACCTGCCCGTCGGCAGCCGGCAGCGAGCCAGTCTCGCCTCATTCCGCCGCCACCGCCAGGGTCCTCCGGCCGGCGCCAGCCGGTCGAGGAAGTTGCCATGCTCATGCCCAACGATCCGATGGCGCGTGGCGGACCGCAAAGCAGCCGCATCATGCCGCCCGGTGTCATGCCATCCTCCGAGGTTGCCTGCCGCGCCGAGTTGCGCCGCCTCGGTGTCGCCTTCCGTGACGTTGCCCGCATCGCTGATGGCCCGACCTGCGGCATCGATTATCCGATTGAGCTCAGCGGCCTTGCGAGCGGCGTCGCCATCCGCCCGGCTGTGAAACTCAATTGTCAGGTGACGCTTGCCTTCGCCAAATGGGTCAAGTTCGAACTCGTGCCATCCTCACGCTTCCGTTATCTGTCCGGTGTCGGCCGCATCACGCCGATGGGTGGATATTCGTGCCGCAAGATGAACTCGCGCTCCAGCAATCCGTGGTCTGAACATGCGCGCGGCAACGCCATCGACATCGGCACCATCACGCTGAAGAACGGCAAGGAAATCGATGTGCGCACCAAGAGTTTTTTCGCCTTTCGCGAAAAGGCTCTGCTGAAGGCGGTCCGCTCGGACAGCTGTAAGTATTTCTCGACCGTCCTCGGCCCCGGCAGCGACCCGAACCACTGGAACCACTTTCACTTCGACCTGCGCACGCGAAAGTCCGGTTACAGACATTGTGACTGAGGCGTAACCACGCTGCCCGTTTGACAGCCGCCGCAAAAAAATGCCAGCAAATGCGCAGAGGCAATTCACGAAGGGCAGCGGCATGGCCAGACGAAACGAAGCACAGGGACGGCTGGATGATGCGGCCCGCGCCGGCTGGCTTTATTACGTTGCCGGACGCACCCAGGACGAAATTGCTGCCGCCATGGGCATTTCACGCCAGTCCGCACAGCGGCTGGTGTCGCTGGCCGTTGCCGAGCGGCTGATCAAGGTCCGGCTCGACCACCCCATCGCCGCCTGTCTTGAAAAAGCAGAGCGCCTCAAGGACCGATTCAGCCTCAAATATATCGAGGTGGTGCCGAGCGACCCGGCCGGTGTGTCTTCCACCGTCGGAATTGCCGAGGCGGGGGCGGCGGAAATCGAACGCTGGCTGAAGAATGCCGATCCCATCGTGCTCGCCATCGGCACCGGCCGTACATTGAAGGCTGCCGTCGATCAGCTGCCGCCGATGGAATGTCCCCAACATCGCATCGTGTCGCTGACCGGCAATATAGGGCCGGATGGATCGGCCGCTTATTACAACGTCATCTTCAGTATGGCGGATGCCATCAAGGCACGGCATTTTCCGATGCCGTTGCCGGTGCTCTGCTCGTCGGCCGAAGAGCGGGAGCTTTTGCACGACCAGTCCATGGTCCGCTCCACGCTGGCGCTTGGCGCGGCCGCCAATGTCACCTTCGTCGGTGTCGGTGAACTCGGCGAAAACGCGCCCCTCTGCGTTGATGGTTTCCTTGGTATCGACGAGATGAGGGCTCTGATGGCGGGAGGCGCCGTGGGTGAAATCTGCGGCTGGATGTATGACGCCGACGGTCGCATTTTCGAGCACCCCGTCAACGAGCGTGTCGCCTCTGTTCCCATTCCTTCACGAGACACCTGCACCGTCATCGGCATGGCGCAGGGAGCCCGCAAACACGCTTCGATTCTGGCGGCGCTGAGGGGCGGTTTGCTGAACGGCCTCATCACCGACGAAGCGACAGGTGAATATTTGCTCACACATTGAGCAAAAATTAGATAAGTAAAATCAGTGGCTTGGTTTTTTCATGTGCGTCGCAGCACAGGATGTCGCTTGACTTTTCTCACGCCAAAGTGAGTAAATGCCCCAGAGCAAAGCGAATGCTCATCATTTTTCTTCTGGGAGGAAGATATGACATTGAAGACCATTTTGCTGGGCGCATGCTCGGCACTCGCCTTTTCGACCCTTGCTTCCGCCGAAACGCTGACCATCGCGACCGTGAACAACGGCGACATGATCCGCATGCAGGGTCTGACCTCCGACTTCACCGCCAAAAACCCTGACATCAAGGTCGAATGGGTCACGCTCGAGGAAAACGTTCTCCGCGAGCGCGTGACGACCGATATCGCCACCAATGGCGGCCAATACGACATCATGACCATCGGTAACTACGAAGTTCCGATCTGGGCCAAGCAGGGCTGGTTGCTGCCGCTCGAAAAGCTCGGCGACAAATATGACGTCGACGACATTCTGCCGGCGATCCGTGGCGGCCTTTCCGCCGACGGCAAGCTCTACGCAGCGCCATTCTATGGCGAATCCGCCATGATCATGTATCGCAAGGACCTCTTTGAAAAAGCCGGTCTGAAGATGCCCGATAACCCCACCTGGGAATTCATCGGCGATGCGGCCCGCAAGATCACGGATCGCAAGGCCGACATCAACGGCATCTGCCTGCGCGGCAAGGCCGGCTGGGGCGAAAACATGGCCTTCATCAGCGCACTCAACAATTCCTTTGGCGGTCGCTGGTTCGATGAAAACTGGAAGCCGCAGTTCGATCAGCCGGAATGGAAGAGCTCGCTGCAGTTCTACGTCGACCTGATGAAGGATGCCGGCCCGTCCGGTGCCTCCTCCAACGGCTTCAACGAGAACCTGACGCTGTTCCAGCAGGGCAAGTGCGGCATGTGGATCGATGCCACGGTGGCAGCCTCCTTCGTGTCCAACCCGAAGGATTCCACCGTTGCCGACAAGGTCGGTTATGCGTTGTTCCCGACGCATGGCGAGTTGAAGAACCATGGCAACTGGCTGTGGTCCTGGAACCTGGCGATCCCGAAGAGCTCGCAGAAGGCGGAAGCCGCTGAAAAGTTCATCTCCTGGGCAACCAGCAAGGATTACACCGCACTCGTCGCTTCCAAGGAAGGCTGGGCAAACGTGCCTCCGGGCACCCGCACCTCGCTTTACAAGAATGCCGACTATGAAAAGGCGGCCGCCTTCGCCAAGCCGACGCTTGCTGCCATGGATGCCGCCGACATCACCAAGCCGACTGTAAAGCCCGTGCCTTACACCGGCGGCCAGTTCGTGGCGATCCCTGAGTTCCAGGCGCTCGGCACCACGGTCGGTCAGCTGTTCTCGGCGGTCGTTGCCGGTCAGTCCAGCGTCGATGATGCGCTCGCCAGCGCCCAGTCGACTGCAACGCGCGAAATGACCCGCGCCGGTTACATCAAGTAATCCTCCCGACGTTCGCTGCCCGGTACGAGGCCGGGCAGCGAACACCCCGGCAAGTCCGGCAGCCGGCCTGGTCCGGCGTTTTCAATAAAAACAATGTGGTCTGGCAATCGCTGCGCAACATCCGCTGAAACAGGGTGTTGCGCCCCTTTTCCGACCCTTTCCCACCCTTGGGCGCTGCCCCTGGCCGCCTTTTGGCAGCGCGAACAATGCCCGGCCCTTTGGCCACTGATGGAGGGATGCATATGGCGACGCGAAACACGAGCGGGCTGGCCCGGCTGATGATGGCGCCTTCGGTGCTGCTGCTTCTGGTCTGGATGATCGTGCCCCTGGCGATGACCCTGTGGTTCTCGTTTCAGAATTACAATCTTCTGAACCCGGCCAATGTCAGCTTTGCGGGCCTGTTCAATTACCAGTATTTCTACACCGATCCGGCCTTCTTCCAGTCCATCTGGAATACGCTTCTGATCGTCGGCGGCGTGCTTCTGATCACCGTCATCGGCGGTATTGCGATTGCGCTGCTGCTCGACAATGACATCTTCGGCCAGGGCATCGTGCGCATCATGATCATCTCGCCGTTTTTCGTCATGCCGCCGGTCGCAGCACTGGTGTGGAAGAACATGATCATGCATCCCGGTTACGGCGTGCTCGCCGATCTTTCGCGGTTCTTCGGTTTTCAGCCGGTCGACTGGTTCGCGCAGTACCCGCTGTTTTCGATCATCATTATCGTCGCCTGGCAATGGCTGCCCTTTGCGACGCTGATCCTGCTCACCGCGCTGCAATCGCTCGATGGCGAGCAGAAGGAAGCCGCCGAGATGGATGGCGCCAACTTCGTCAACCGCTTCATCTATCTGACGCTGCCGCATCTTTCCCGCGCCATCACCGTCGTCATTCTGATCCAGACGATCTTCCTGCTCGGCGTCTACGCGGAAATCCTCGTCACCACCAATGGCGGCCCGGGTTATGCGTCCACCAACCTCGCCTTCCTCATCTATCGCACCGCGCTTCTGGGTTATGACGTCGGCGGCGCTTCGGCCGGCGGTATCATCGCCGTCATCCTCGCCAATATCGTCGCCATCTTCCTGATGCGCGCGGTCGGCAAGAACCTCGACCGTTAAGGAGACCGATCATGGCACGCAAGACAACCACTCGCGCAAAGATCGGCTTCTCCATCGCTGCTTGGATCGTCGCGCTCCTGCTGTTCTTTCCGATCCTCTACGCCTTCCTCACCTCGATCAAAACCGAGCCTGAGGCCATTGCAGGCTTCAGCCTCATTCCCTCGGGCACGCTTGAAAATTACGTGACGGTCCAGACCCAGCGCGATTACTTCAAGCCCTTCATGAACTCGGTCGTGCTGTCGCTCGGCTCGACGATCATCGCGCTGATCATCGCCATTCCCGCCGCCTGGGCCATGGCCTTTTCGCCGACCAAGCGCACCAAGGACATCTTGATGTGGATGCTCTCCACCAAGATGATGCCGGCGGTCGCCGTGCTGGTGCCGATCTACCTGATCTTCCGCAATGCCGGCCTGCTCGACACCCGCATCGGGCTCACCATCATGCTCACCTTCATCAACCTGCCGATCGTCATCTGGATGCTCTACACCTATTTCCGGGAAATCCCGGGCGAGATCCTGGAAGCCGCGCGCATGGATGGCGCATCGCTGTGGAACGAGATCGTGCATGTGCTGACGCCAATGGCGGTGCCTGGCATTGCCTCGACGCTGCTCCTCAACGTCATCCTCGCCTGGAATGAATCCTTCTGGACCATCCGGCTGACGACCACCAATGCAGCGCCGCTGACGGCCTTCATTGCCTCCTTCTCCTCGCCGCAGGGGCTGTTCTGGGCAAAACTCTCGGCCGCCTCGATGATGGCGATCGCCCCCATTCTCGTCATTGGCTGGTTCTCGCAGAAGCAACTCGTGCGCGGCCTGACCTTCGGCGCCGTGAAATAAGGAACGACAAACATGGGCAGCATTTCCCTTCAGAACGTGTCCAAGGTCTTCGGTGAGGCAAAAGTCATCCCGTCGATCGATCTCGATATCCACGATGGCGAATTCGTCGTCTTTGTCGGCCCGTCGGGTTGCGGCAAGTCCACGCTTCTGCGCCTGATCGCCGGGCTCGAAGATGTCTCCGGCGGCAAGATCGTCATCGACGGCAAGGATGTGACCGAGCGCGCGCCCGCCGAGCGCGGTCTTGCCATGGTGTTTCAGTCCTATGCGCTTTATCCGCATATGAGTGTGAGAAACAACATCGCCTTTCCGCTGAAGATGGCCAAGCTCGACAAGGCGGTCATTGACAAGAAGGTGGAGGATGCGGCCCGCGTGCTGAACCTCACCGATTATCTCGAGCGCCGGCCTTCGCAGCTCTCGGGTGGCCAGCGGCAGCGCGTGGCGATCGGCCGCGCCATCGTGCGCGAACCCTCCGCCTTCCTGTTCGACGAGCCGCTTTCCAACCTCGATGCGGCGCTGCGCGGCACCATGCGGCTGGAAATCTCCGAGCTGCACAACACGCTGAAGACGACGATGATCTACGTCACCCACGACCAGGTTGAGGCCATGACCATGGCCGACAAGATCGTCGTCCTGAACCGTGGCAACATCGAGCAGGTCGGTTCGCCGATGGAGCTTTACCGTTCACCTGCCAACCTGTTCGTTGCCGGCTTCATCGGCTCGCCGCGTATGAATCTCATCACCGGCGATTACGCGCGCGGCAAGGGCGCCACCACCGCCGGCGTGCGGCCGGAACATCTGCTCCTGTCCAAGGAAAGCGGGCTGTGGCAGGGCAAGGTCACGGTCGCCGAACATCTTGGCTCCGACACTTTCCTGCATATCGATGTCCCAGGCATCGGCCCGATTACCGCCCGCGCGGACGGCGAATTTGCCTGCAAGCACGGCGACACTGTCTTCATCACGCCCGACGATACCAAAATCCACAGATTCGATGACAAGGGCAAAGCGATCTAGGCGGGGCTGGCCCTAACGACGCAGCGGCTCGCCATTCGGTGGCGGCCGTTTGCAGACAGTCCGAATGCCCGCGACAGGGCGATTGGCAAGACCACCGTTTCCCTTCGAGGATCATGACATGACATGCAAACTTTCACTCGCAACGCTTGACGAAGCAAAGAAGACGGCGGCGGTTCCGTCCTACAGCCGGGACGATCTTTCTGCCGGCATCGTGCATTTCGGCGTTGGCAATTTCCACCGCGCGCATCAGGCGGTTTACCTCGACGATCTGTTCAACACCGGAGCGGACCATGACTTCGCGATCATCGGCGCAGGCGTTCTGCCGTCCGATGCCGTCATGCGCGAAAAGCTTGCCGCACAGGATTTCCTGACGACCGTTGTCGAGCAGGACAATAACCGCACCGGCGCGCGCGTCACCGGGCCGATGATCGACATTCTGCCGGTCGGCGACACCGGTGCCATCGTCGATACGCTTGCCGATCCGAAGATCCGTATCGTTTCGATGACGATTACCGAAGGTGGCTATTTCATCGATGCCTCCGGTTCGTTTAACCCGCAGCATCCTGCCATAGCCGAAGACGGCAGGAACCCGACGTCGCCGAAAACCGTGTTTGGCCTCATCGTCGCCGGTCTGAAGGCGCGGCGGGAGAAGGGTGTGCAGCCCTTTACCGTCATGTCCTGCGATAACATCCCCCACAATGGCAAGGTGACCAAAAATGCTGTGGTCGGGCTGGCGGCGCTGTCCGATCCGGCCTTCGCCAACTGGATCGGTGAGAACGTCGCTTTCCCGAATTCCATGGTCGACCGCATCACGCCCGCTACCGGCGATCGCGAACGCAACATCGCCCGCGACGACTTCAACATCGACGACAACTGGCCGGTCTTCTGTGAAGAGTTCAAGCAATGGGTGATGGAGGACAACTTCCCGGCTGGCCGACCGGCTCTCGAGAAGGCGGGCGTGCAGTTCGTGTCCGATGTTGCGCCCTATGAGCACATGAAAATCCGCATCCTGAATGGCGGCCATGCGGCAATCGCCTATCCTGCGGCGCTGCTCGACATTCATTTCGTCCATGAAGCGATGGAGCATCCGCTGATCCGCGCATTTCTGGCGAAGCTCGAAAAGGAAGAGATCATCCCGGTCATTCCGCCGGTGCCGGATACGGACCTCAATGAGTATTTCGCGCTGATCGAGCGGCGCTTTCTCAATCCCAAGATTGGCGACACCATTCCGCGTCTGGCGCAGGACGGTTCCAACCGCCAGCCGAAATTCATCCTTCCCTCGACCGCAGATCGTCTTCAGCGCGGAGAGGATATTGTCGGTCTTTCCTTGGTTTCGGCACTGTGGTGCCGCTATTTCCACGGCACGTCCGATAGCGGTAAGGAGATCGTGTTCAACGATGCCAGTGCCGAACGACTGCAGGCCGCGGCCATCAAGGCCAAGGATGACCCGATGGCATTCCTCGCGCTTGATGACATCTTTGGCGCTGTTGCCGAATCGGCGCTTTTCCGTAAACGCTTCGCCCACGCGCTGAAAACGCTGTGGCAAGAGGGCACGGTAAAAACCCTAAAGCTTTATCTGGATGACAAGCTGGCTGAAGAGTGACTGGATAATGGAAGGCGAGACTGAGCCACTGTTGATTTTCGATTGTGACGGCGTTCTCGTCGACAGCGAGCCGGTCTCCATTTCCGTTCTTCTGGATATGCTTTCCCATCTCGGTGTGACAATGGGGGAGGAGGAGGCCTACGAGCGCTTTCTTGGCCGCAGCGTCGCAAGCATGACAAGGACGTTGTTCGAAGACTATGGTGTCGAGACGGACATCGACTTTCTCGAGCACATGCGCGCGACTTTGTTCGAGCGCTTCAGGAACGAGTTGCAGCCCATCGACGGCATTGCCGAAACACTGGACAGCCTTACCGCGATCAGACGTTGCGTTGCATCGTCCAGCCAGCCCGAGCGGATCCGTTATTCCCTCGGGCTGACAGGGCTCATCGAGAAGTTCGAGCCTTACGTCTTCAGCGCCACCATGGTGAAGAACGGCAAGCCGGCCCCCGATCTCTTCCTGCATGCGGCCCAGGCAATGCAGGCCGATCCTCATCACTGCATCGTCATCGAAGACAGTCCGGCTGGGATAGCCGCCGCAAAGGCTGCCGGCATGGGGGTTTTTGCCTTTACCGGCGGCTCGCACGCCCGCTTTCCCGCATTCCGCGAAAAGATCGCCGGGCTCGGAGCCGACGCCGTGTTTGACGCGATGCCGGATTTGGTCCAACTTGTGGACAGCTACGTGGGGAGGGGCGGTCTTGGCAGGCGGATGGAACGTGATAGAGGCTGATTTCAGTCAGGTCGTCTGCCGCCGTCGGATCATCGCGCAAGGGATGGAATTGCAATCTTGATGCGTCAAAATCTCGTCGCTGTCGATGTCGGTACGGCGAGCGCCCGTGCCGGGATTTTTGATGCAAGCGGCCGGCTGCTTGCGCGGGCCACGCATCCCATCATCATGCAGCGGCCGCGTGAAAATCACGCCGAACACGATTCCGGTGATATCTGGAATGCAGTCTGCACCGCGGTGAAAGCCGCACTCGCCGACGCCGGCATTCTGCCGCAGAGCATCGGCGCGATCGGCTTTGACGCCACCTGTTCACTCGTCATTCGCGATCACGAGGGGGAACCCGTCTCCGTTTCCGTTACCGGTGAAGACCGGTTCGATACGATCGTCTGGCTCGATCATCGCGCGATAAAGGAGGCGGACCGCCTGACGGGTTCAGGTCACCGGGTGCTGGATTTTGCCGGTAACAGCGTCTCGCCGGAGATGCAGATGCCAAAGCTGATGTGGCTGAAGAACCATCTGCCGGAAAGCTGGGCACGCATGTCTTTCGCCTTTGATCTCGCGGATTTCCTGACATGGAAGGCCACCGGCTCAGCGCGGCGATCAAACTGCACGCAGACCGCGAAGTGGAATTTTCTGGCGCAGGAAAATCCGGGCTGGCAGGCGGACTACCTTGCTATCGCCGGATTGGAAGATTTGAAGGCGCGGGCAGGGCTGCCCGAAACGACCGTCATGCCTGGCGGAGCCATCGGTCCGCTCTCGGCCCAGGCTGCCGGGGAACTCGGTCTCGATACCGGCTGTCAGGTGGCGGCGGGCATGATCGATGCCTATGCCGGCGCTCTCGGGGCGCTTGGCGGATGCCTTTCCGACGACGTCGGCAAACATGTGGCGTTGATCGCGGGAACGTCGAGCTGTCTCGTTGCCATGTCCGAGCAGCCGATGCCGGGCCATAGTCTCTGGGGACCCTACTGGCAGGCGGTGCTGCCCGGCCACTGGCTGGTGGAGGGCGGACAGTCGGCGACCGGGGCGCTGCTCGATCACATCGTGCGCATGCATGCAGCGGGTGGTGAGCCAGATACGGCTCTGCACGCCCGGATCGTCGCACGCGTCACCGAATTGCGCGCGGTCGAGGGAGCATCCTTCGCCGAGCGTCTGCATGTGTTGCCGGATTTCCACGGCAACCGTTCGCCTCATGCTGACCCGCATGCGGTGGGCGTGATCAGCGGGCTCACTCTCGATACGTCTTTCGACAGCCTTTGCCGCCTCTACTGGCGTACCGCCGTGGCGATTGCGCTTGGGGCCCGCCATGTGCTCGATGCCATGCAGTGTTTCGGCTATGACGTGGAAACGCTCCATGTTACTGGCGGACATGTGAAAAACCCGCTGTTGATGGAGCTTTATGCCGACGTGACGGGCAAGCGGATCGTCGTTCCCGCCACCGCCGACGCTGTGCTTCTGGGCACAGCCATGACGGCTGCGACAGCCGGCGGAGTGCATCAAAGCCTCGCGCATGCCGGCGCCGCCATGTATCCGGGCCATGAAGAGATTTCGGGCAATCCTGCGCTCGCTCCCGCTTACGAGCGGGACTACCAGCGTTTTCTCGCCATGTACCGACATCGCCAGGAACTGGAGAGCCTCTGATTTTTTATTGAAACAGTAGTCCGGTTGGTGGCGCTCGATCCTGGCTGCCGGCATATCGCAATCAGCCGCGGAGCGAGCGTTTCAAAGCGGCAACGTTTTTTGTCCGCGCCCTACCGGCGTCATCGGCACCGGCGCCAAGCGCGCAGAGCGTGAATTCCAGCAGCGAGACGAGTTGCAGCAGGCCCTGACTGCCATTCTGCGTCTGCGGCATGGCAAGACAGAGATCGACGCTTTCTGGGCCCCACTCATAGAAACGGGTGGTGATCAGCAATGTCCTGTAACCGCTCTTGCGCGCCATTGCCGCCAGGCGTTGCAGCGGCGCGAGGTTGCCGCCGCAATCCGTGATCACGAGCAGCGTCCGGGCGGGGTCGAAATCCCACAGCGCGACATAGGTCGCGCTGTCGGTGCCGAGGTAATGCGTGTGGCCCCGGCTTTCCAGCAGCCTGCCGTAGAAATGCCGCCCGGCCTCCAGACCTTCGGGTGACGTTGCGAGAAAAACATCCGTGGCTTCGGCGATTTCAGTCATGGCAATATGCCAGATCGACTGCGTCGTCATGTCGAAGGACGTCTGGATGGCCTGAATCTGTTGTGACAATAGCTGTGAAAATGGGTTGGCGTGACGGTCGCCGGCGTCGGTCGGGAAGGGCCTGTCCGCGATGGCTGCTTCTTCAGCGTGGCGTAAATCGGCGCGGATATCGCTGAATTGCCGGTATCCCAGCGACCGTAGAAACCGGCCGACCGTCATCGGGCTGAGGCCAAGTTTAGCAGCAAGCGTCTGCGCCGTCTCGAAGGGCAATTCGTCGAGATGTTCGATCAGATATTTGGCAATCTTACGTTCTGAGGGCGTACCGGCCTTCATCGCGCGCGTAAGGTTCAACAGCAGCTTTTCCACCAACGCCTCATTCTTGTATCTTTATTGAACGATGATGCTTGTGCGCGCAGACGGGCGTGCTAACCGCGCTTTGGGGTAGCGACTGCTTGTCCTGGCTTCTCCTCCGTCGAATTCCCCAGTGCGAATTTTAATAGATGGTTTATTATATTTTAGGGATATCTTTTATTCAAGGGAAATTCCATCGCCGGTTTAAATCCGCAAAAGTCGTTGTAACGACTGTCTTGCAGGGTTTGCTGTCATCTCCTATCTCCGATGTGAAAGAGAGACCAAACCGTGGGCGTATCGAGGAGTTTCTGATGATTTTTGATGCGGCGCGGCTTGCCTTCCAAAATCTCTTTGCCGCAGAGACGCGGTCCGTGTTCTGGAAGGTGCTGGGGCTGACGCTTCTCGTGCTTGCGGCCCTGTGGTTTGCGATCCGTTCGATCTTTATCTACTTCGCCCTTCCGTGGATCGACACGCTCATACCCGGCGTGCCGGATTGGGCCGGCTGGCTGACATTCGTTTTCGCCATATTTGCAGGCATAGGCCTCGCATTGGCGCTGGCTCTGCTCATCTCGCCGGTCACCGCCGTCATTGCCGGTCTGTTTCTCGATGACGTTGCCGAAGTTGTGGAGAAAAGGAGCTATCCCAACGATCCCCCGGGCACCGCGATGCCAATGGGCGAGGCGGTGGTGTCGTCGGTCAAGTTTTTCGGCGTTGTGATAGCCGGCAACCTGATCGCGCTTTTCCTCTTGCTTGTACCGGGCATCAACCTCATCGCGTTTTTTCTGGTGAACGGTTATCTGCTCGGCCGGGAGTTTTTCGAATTTGCGGCGATGCGGTTTCGCTCACCCGCTGAGGCGCGGCTGTTCCGGGTGAAGCATCGCACCACCGTGTTCATGGCGGGACTGGTGATCGCTGCTTTTCTCGCTGTCCCGTTTCTCAACCTGCTGACGCCGCTTTTTGCCGCCTCGATGATGGTGCATCTGCATAAGACTGTCAGCCGCCGAGATCCTTCATTCGCCGCTGGCCGCACCGAACAGCTGCGCGGGTAATTCCACGAGCGGTGCTGGAATATCAAAAGTCTTTTCCGGCGATTTGCAGATATCGGCAATTACGCAGCGTTCGCATTCCGGCTTGCGCGCCTTGCAACAATAGCGCCCATGCAGGATCAGCCAGTGATGGGCGTGGAAGAGATACTGCTCGGGGATGATGCGGATGAGCCGGTCTTCGACCTCGTCAGGGGTCTTGCCCGGCGCAAGACAGAGCCGGTTTGCGATGCGGAAGACGTGGGTATCGACCGCAAGCGTGGGTATGCCGAAGGCCATGGACAGGACCACGTTGGCGGTCTTGCGGCCAACGCCCGGCAGCGTCACCAGTTCGTCGCGGGTTTTCGGCACGTCGCCGCCAAAATTGTCGATCAGCATCTGCGACAGCGCAATGACGTTTTTTGCCTTGTTGCGATAAAGGCCGATGGTCTTGATGTAACCGATCAGTTGTTCCTCGCCCAGCGCCAGCATTTTTTCCGGCGTGTCTGCCACCTGAAACAGCGCGCGTGTGGCACGGTTTACGCCTACGTCGGTCGCCTGGGCGGAGAGCGCAACGGCGACCAGCAGGGTGAAGGGACTGGTGTGTTCCAGTTCGCCCTTCGGTTCGGGCCGTTGAATGGAGAAGCGGCGGAAGATTTCCGTCAGCTCATCCTTCGAATAGGCTGTCTTCACCCGCGCAGGCTTGCGCCGCGGCGACGGATTTGACTTTTTCAATGTTTGGGTGCTGGATCGTGTCTTGGCGATTGTCATGGACTATCTATATCCAGCCCGCCCAGAGGAACGCAACGTGGATACGCTCAACGACCAGCCGATTTTCGCGGCGGAACTCGTTCCGCACCGTTCGCTTGGCCGAAGGGGTTTTCGCCTGCTGCTCCTCTTTTCCGGGCTCGCCTGCCTTGTCTATGGCGGCTTTTTTTTCGCGACGGGGGCCTGGCCCATCGGCCTCTTCTTCGGGTTCGATTTCCTGCTGCTTTACGTGGCTTTTCGCGCGAACTACCGGGCCGCAAAAGCGCGCGAGGAAGTCAGTGTCTCGCGGACCAGCCTCTCCATTCGCAAGTTCTCTCCCGCCGGACGCATGGTGGAGCACCGCTTCAATCCCTTCTGGGCCCGCTTCCGGGTCAGGCGACATGATGAAATCGGTATCGTTTCGATGCACGTGACGGGTGAGGGCAGGGCAACCGATATCGGCTCCTTCCTCAATCCCGACGATCGTGAGAGCTTCGCGAAGGCGTTCGGCTCGGCGCTCGCAACCGTCAGGCGTCGGATGTGAGACCAATCGTCGGAGAGCGCGAGGATTAGCGGCGAAAGACACGCGCACCGTACCGCGCGGCGGCGAAGCGGCTTGCTGCCCGTTCCTGATGCGCTAAGAGTGGCACCCGTTGCGACAACGGCCTTCCGGAGCCATTCCATGCCCCCTGTTTCTGAGATTATCGTGTTTGCAGCGGCGCTTGCGGCAGCGGGTGTTGTCGCCGGTCTTCTGGCCGGGTTGTTCGGTATCGGTGGTGGCGCGGTTCTGGTGCCGGTGTTCTACCATGTCTTCGGATTATTGGATGTGCCTGAGGCGGTGCGCATGCATCTTTCGCTTGGAACATCGCTCGCCATCATCGTTCCGACGTCCATCCGTTCTTTTCTGACCCATCGTCAGAAAGGCGCCGTGGATATCGACCTCCTGAAGGGCTGGATCATCGCCGTGCCGCTTGGCACCATCCTCGCATCCGTGGTCGCCGCTTATGCCTCCAGCGTGGCGCTGCGGCTGATATTTGCGTTTATCGCCCTCCTGCTCGCCTTCCGTATGATTTTCAACCGGGCGAGCTGGCATCTCGGCTCCGACCTGCCGCGCAACCCGGGGCGCTTTCTGGTGGGCACCGGTATCGGCCTCTTCTCCGGCCTGATGGGCGTGGGCGGCGGCGTGATGAACAACACCTTCATGACGCTTTACGGACGGAGCATCCATCAGGCTGTCGCAACGTCATCCGGCGTCGGCGTGCTGATTTCGTTACCGGGTCTTGCCGGTTATATCTGGGCGGGATGGGGGGACGCGGGCCTGCCGCCTTTCTCGACCGGCTTCATCAACTGGATCGCCGTCATCCTGCTGATCCCGATCACGCTGCTGGTTGCGCCCTATGGTGCCAGGCTGGCGCATGCGCTCAGCAAGAAGCAGCTTGAGCGCGCCTTCGGGCTGTTTCTGGTTGTTGTCGCCGCGCAGTTTTTCTATAGCGTCTTCGGCTGATTTTTCGCCTGGGCCGAACGCTGTGTTCAGCCCATCGGGCTGGCTTTTGCAACTTCTGCGGCCTATATGGCGTTCATCTTGCTCGGTTTTTCGAAAGAGTTCGCCATGAATGCCATTGTCTCCATCCGGAATCTGACAAAATCCTACGCCAATGGCTTTCAGGCGCTGAAGGGTGTCAGCCTCGATATCCGGGAGGGTGAAATCCTGGCGCTTCTCGGCCCGAACGGGGCTGGCAAGACGACGCTGATTTCGATTGTCTGCGGTCTCGTCAATCCCGGCGAAGGCTCCGTCATGGTCGGCGGGCATGATGTGGTGAAGGACTTCCGCCAGACCCGCGCGCTGATCGGCCTCGTGCCGCAGGAGCTTACCACGGACCAGTTCGAGACGGTGTGGAACACCGTCAGCTTCTCGCGCGGTCTGCATGGGCAGAAGAAGAACCCGGAACTCATCGAGCGTATCCTCAAATCCCTGTCCCTCTGGAACAAGAAAGACAACATGCTGCGCGAGCTTTCCGGCGGCATGAAGCGACGGGTGTTGATTGCCAAGGCGCTTGCCCATGAGCCGAAGGTTCTTTTCCTCGACGAACCCACCGCTGGCGTTGACGTGGCGTTGCGCCGTGACATGTGGAATGTCGTTTCGGAGCTGCGCGCCAGAGGCGTCACCATCATTTTGACGACGCATTACATTGAGGAGGCGGAAGAAATCGCCGATCGTGTGGGTGTCATCAATGGCGGCGAACTGCTGCTTGTGGAGGAAAAGGCGGCGCTGATGAAAAAGCTGGGGCGAAAACAGCTTTTCCTCGAGCTTTCGCAGCCGATCGACGCCTTGCCGGAGAGCCTCGCGCCGTTTGGCCTCATGCTTTCAGAAGATGGCACAACGATCACGTACGAAATCGAGGACAATGGCGAGCAGGGACGCATCGCCGATGTCCTCGGTGCCCTGTTCGCCGCCAACATCCATTTCAAGGATATCTCGACGCGGCAAAGCTCGCTTGAGGATATTTTTGTTTCGCTGGTCGGAGGCCAGAAATGAATTTCGAAGCCGTCAAGTCCATCTATCTGTTCGAAATGGCGCGTACGCGCCGCACGCTGTTGCAAAGCGTGGTGTCGCCAGTCATTTCGACCTCCCTCTATTTCATCGTCTTCGGAACCGCGATCGGGTCGCGGATTCAGGAGGTTGGCGGCGTTTCCTATGGCGCGTTCATAACGCCCGGCCTCATCATGCTGACGCTTCTGACGCAATGTATCGGCAACGGCTCCTTCGGCATCTATTTCCCGAAGTTCACCGGCACGATCTATGAAATTCTCTCGGCACCTGTCGCAATGACGGAAATACTCGCCGGTTATGTCGGCGCGGCGGCGACAAAGGGGCTGATGATCGGCACGATCATCCTGATCACAGCCTCGTTCTTCGTCGATATCAGCATCGCCCATCCGTTCATGATGATCCTGTTTTTCGTGCTGACGGCGGTCAGTTTCAGCCTCTTCGGCTTCATCATCGGCATCTGGGCGTCGAATTTCGAACAGCTGAACCTCATTCCCATGCTGGTCGTTCCGCCGCTGACCTTTCTCGGGGGCAGCTTCTATTCGATCGACATGTTGCCGCCGTTCTGGCAAACGGTCAGCCACTTCAACCCCGTGCTTTACCTGATCAGCGGTTTCCGCTGGAGCTTTTATGAGATCGCCGACGTCAACCCGGTGATCAGCCTGGCGATGATCACGCTGTTTCTGGCAGTATGCCTCGGGATTGTGGGCTGGATGTTCAAGACCGGATACCGGCTGCGCAACTGATCCGAGCTATATCTCTGGAAACGATGACGCCCGGTTTTCACCGGGCGTTTTTGATCGGGGAAAATGGGCAGGATCGCGCTTATGCAACCTGCTTTTGCGCCACTTCTTCAAAGACCTCGCCTTCCAGATAGGACACGAGGTCCTTGATCGTCACGATCAACAGGCCATGGCGTTCGGCAAGGACTTCAAGCTGCGGCAGGCGGGCCATGGTGCCATCGTCATTGGCGATTTCGCAAATGGTGCCGGAAGGGAATTTGCCGGCGAGACGGCAGAGATCAACGGCCGCTTCCGTGTGGCCGGTACGGCCGAGAACGCCCTTCGGGTTGGCGCGCAGCGGAAAGATGTGGCCCGGGCGTGCGAAATCTTCCCCGCGCGACCCTTCCGAAACGAGCGCTCGCACGGTCTTTGCGCGGTCGGCTGCGGAGATGCCTGTCGTCGTGCCGGGGATATAATCCACCGAAACGGTGAAGGCCGTCTTCAGCGATTCCGTGTTGCGCGACACCATCAAGGGAATATCTAGCGCATCGAGACGTTCGCCCGGCATGGCGACGCAGATCAGGCCACGCGCATGGTTCATCATGAAGGCGACTTGTTGCGGGGTGATGCTGTCTGAAGCGACAATGATATCGCCCTCATTCTCGCGGTCTTCATCATCGACCACAATCACCATCTCGCCACGGGAAATAGCGTCGATTGCGTCTTCAATCTTAGCAATGGTCATTTTCTTTCAAGCCTTTCAAGGGTTATGCCGTTTTGCGGCATTTTCGCGCTTCGGAAAGCGCCAAATATCCCTTGGGCGAACAATGCAATGCGAAGCCCGCGCACGCGCGAACGTCTTATGCCTTGTCCTCTTCCATCCGGACTATACCGTCGGCTCCGGCCTCTCACCGGATCTGCTGACCTCCCGGCTTTGGAGACCGGAAGCGCTCGCGGGCTCCGGGAAAATCCCGATACCGCCGGTGGGGAATTGCACCCCGCCCTGAGAACAATCTCAACTTAGATTATCAAACGGGGCAAAATCAAGGGGGCAATGTTTCGCAACGATTTGCCTGAGCGAAACGGACAACCCGATTGCTGCGTAAACCGGGTATTTCATTCTGTGGGTGCTAATGTGCCGGGTTTGAGGCGGAGGAGGGTGCCGCTTAGCGATCACGCAACCGCAATTCATCCGTCTGCATCTGCAACGAACCGAGCGTGGACAGGAAGCTCATGCCGAGCAGGCTCTGGCCCAATTGACCGTCCTGCGCCACAAGGGCTGGAATGTTGCGCCTGACGATTGGGCCGATGGCGATTTCCGTGAGCGTCACGGGAGCGGCGGCCGTGCGTCCGTTTGCCGTCATGACCGGCACGGTATATCGCAGACCCGTCGTATCGATGCCGACAGCGGTTGCGTCGTCATTGGCGAGCACGACGGAGCTTGCGCCGGTATCGACCAGCATGTGGATCGATTTTCCCTCGACATTCACATTCGCCTCGAAATGGCCGCTCATCGATTTGTGCAGCACGATTTCCTGCTCGCCGCCTGCTGTCGTCACCACTACGGCGCGGCCGGGCATCAGACCGCCGAGCAGCCGGTCACCGAAGGATTGCAGGTCGAAGCGGTAGAGATAGACCGAAACAAGCCCGAGTATGATGACCAGCCAGACGGCGAGCTGTCGGATGACGGTGCCGAGGCTGCCGCGCCTGCCGGCCAGAATGCCCGCTGATAACAGGCCCGCAATCGGCAGAAGATAGAGAACATGCGCGAATTGGTCATTGTCGATGCCAAGCGTTCGACCACCATCGTGATTGATGAGAAGGAGCCCAAGGCCAACGGCGAGCAGAAGGAGAACGATGGTCAGCCTGTTCATGCGGTCTGTGTCTCCCTGGCGGTCTCTGGCAGATTGCTCAGTCTTTGCGGCAGCCGCCGCATGATGTCGCGGCGCATCTCGTCGCTATAGCCGGCCCAGCCGCCGATTTCTTCCAGCGTGCGGCCGCAGCCGATGCAGGGGCTGTTGGTTCGGTCAAGTTGGCAGATGTGGATGCAGGGTGTTTCCATGGGCTCTATATCAATCGGTCAGGCCGCGAGGGCAAGGGCGACAAGGGTCACGATCTCCGTGATCTGCTGGCAGGCGCCGATCGTATCGCCGGTATGGCCGCCGATCCTGCTATCGCAGAGCCTGCCAAACAGCATCGTTGCCAGGCATGCTGCTGCGAGCACCAGCACGATCGAGGCGGCTGGCAGGGCGTGCAGCGTAAAGAGGAGGAAGAGCAGCACACCGATTGCCAGCGCGATGTTGCGCTCGCCGGCCCCGGGTTGGCCGGCACCGGCGGCGAGGCCGGAGGTTTTTGCAGCGGGCAGCGTCTGCCAATGCCACACCATCAAGCCGCGGCTGAGAACCAGCGCGGCGATGAAGGCGGCGGCGGCAGCTTTTGCCGGCAACGTCTCGATCAGCGAGGCAAGGGCGGTAGCGCGCAGCGCGAAAGACAGAACCATGGCGATGGCGCCATAGCTGCCGATTCGGCTGTCTTTCATGATCTCCAGCATGCGCGCCTTGTCCTTGCCGCTGCCGAAGCCGTCGGCCGTGTCGGCGAGGCCATCTTCATGCAAAGCGCCGGTCATGAGTGCGGTGATGCCGATGATCAACCAGCCTGTCAGTTGTGGTGAGGCGTCAAAGGCAGCACACACGACAACAAGGACGGCGCCGGGCAGGGCGATCAACAGACCGGCAGCGGGAAAGGCGCGGGCGGTGCGGCTCATCGATATGGCGTCGGCGTTCTCGAAAAACCGCGAGGGGACAGGCAGGCGGCTTAGAAAGGCGAGGGAATGCATGACATCTGTTATAAAATCCCCGGCCTTCATGCTCTCTCCGCTGCAGTCTCTGCATTTCCGGTTGTTCCGCGGCGCATCCGCGATTATGAGAGGCGCAACAAAGACCGATTTGCCGGAAAACACAAGTTCCGGACGCATGAGCCGATGCGAAAGCCAGTGCGGCGACGAGAGAGATTGATATCATGAGCATGAGCGGATTGCCCTTCGACGATTTTCGCGCGCTGCTGCGCGAGCTTCCCGGCCCGGATACCCATGCGCTCGTGGCGGCAAAGGAGCGAAATGCGCAACTGACGAAGCCTGCCGGTTCGCTCGGTCGTCTCGAAGAGATCGCCATGTGGCTGGCCGCCTGGTCCGGCCGTTCGCCTGCCGTCAACCGTCCGCTGGTGGCGATCTTTGCCGGCAATCACGGCGTTACGCGGCATGGTATCACGCCCTATCCGACCTCGGTCACACAGCAGATGGTGGAAAATTTCGCGGCTGGCGGTGCGGCGATCAACCAGATTTGCGTTGCCAATGATCTCGGCCTGAAGATTTTCGATCTGGCGCTGGACTATCCGACCGGCGATATCACCTGTGAGCCGGCGCTTTCGGAGCGCGACTGCGCCGCGACCATGGCCTTTGGCATGGAGGCGATCGCCGGTGGCACCGATCTTCTCTGTGTCGGCGAAATGGGGATCGGCAATACGACGATTGCAGCTGCCATCAACCTCGCGCTTTACGGCGGCACGGCGGAGGAGTGGACCGGTCCGGGCACCGGTTCGGAAGGGGACGTCATGGCCCGCAAGATCGCGGCGGTGAAGGCGGCGGTGGACTTCCACAAGGATCACCTGTCGGACCCGCTGGAAATCATGCGCCGTCTCGGCGGACGCGAAATCGCGGCGATTGCCGGTGCGATTCTTGCTGCGCGCGTGCAACGCATTCCCGTGCTGATCGATGGCTATGTGGCAACGGCCGCTGCGGCGCTGCTGAAGGCTGCCAATTCCTCTGCGCTCGACCATTGCCTCATCGGCCATGTCTCGGGGGAGCCCGGTCACCTTGCGGCGATTGAGAAGCTGGGCAAGACACCGCTTCTGGCGCTCGGCATGCGGCTCGGCGAGGGCACAGGTGCAGCTCTTGCGGCTGGCATCGTCAAGGCCGCTGCCGCCTGCCATTCCGGCATGGCGACCTTCGAGGCAGCGGGGGTAGACACCCGCATCGCCCCGCCCACCAATCATTGAGGCTGAAGATGGAAGCGACGCCGCACATGCCGCCGCCAGAACCGGCCTTCCGCAAGGAGAAGGGCTGGAGGCATCTTTTTGCCGCCGCCCGCTATTCCCTGCAGGGGCTTGGCCGGCTGTGGCAGGAAGCGGCGTTTCGCCACGAGGTTCTCGCTTTTGGCGCGGGGCTCACCCTTTTGCTGGTCGCCGGTTCGCCAATTGCACATCTTCTCGTCTTCACGGTGCTGATGCTGCTTCTGTTTTCGGTTGAAGCGCTGAATACGGCCATCGAGGAGCTGGTGGACCGCATCTCGCCGGAGATCTCTTCGGTCGGACGCCATGCCAAGGATCTCGGCTCGTTCGCCGTCTTCTGCTTGCTGATGGCGAACGGATTTTTCGTGCTGTATTCGCTGGTGACGACGCTATTTTTCTGAGATTTCCGCGGGTTCAGGCAAATGACCGGCGCCGCGGCTGGATGGCGTGGGTCTCTTCCACCGCTGGCAGGCTCTGCAACACGCGCTTCGCCGGCAGAATGGCGATGCCCTCGGTGCCCTCGCGCAACTTCGATTTGAGGATGAACTGGCCATCATGCTTGGCCAGGATCGCCTGCACGATGGGGAGGCCGAGGCCTGTTCCCTGTTCGGCGCTCTTGATCGCGATGGAGCCCTGACCGAAGGCCGACAGCACAATCGGAATTTCCTCTTCTGGGATGCCGGGACCATTATCCCTGATCGATACATATTGGCCGCCGCCCGCCGTCCAGCCGGCCTTGACGAGGATTTCGCCGCCCTGCGGCGTGAATTTCACGGCATTTGAGAGCAGGTTGAGGATAACCTGCCGGATGGATTTCTCATCGGCCCAGACCTGCGGCAGGCTGGCTTCGAACTGCTGGGAAATGCGGATATTCTTGGCGCGGGCGCGCAGCTGGATCATGCCGATGCAGTCTTCGGCAATTTCGAGCATGGAAATGGACTCTTCGTTGAGATCGTAGCGACCGGCCTCGATGCGCGACAGGTCGAGGATCTCGTTGATGAGATCAAGCAGATGCTGGCCGGAGCGGTGGATATCGCCGGAATATTCCTTATAGAGCGGGTTGTTGAGCGGACCGAGTACCTCTGACGACATGACCTCGGAGAAGCCGAGGATGGCGTTGAGCGGTGTGCGCAGTTCGTGCGACATGGAGGCGAGGAAGCGGGATTTGGCGAGGTTGGCCTCCTCCGCGCGGCGCCGCGCTTCGTCGGAGACCGAGTTGGCGACTTCGAGTTCGGCGATCAGGTCGTCCTTTTCTGTCTGGGACGACAGGAGCTTGACGCTGGTCTGGTAGAGCCGGTTGGTGATGCGATGGCAAAAAAGGATGGCCATGCCGAACATCAGAGCGAGGCCGACATCGAATGGATCTCGCGAGATGGCTGCCGTCATGCCAAGCGCTGCGAGCACTGGCAGAAAAGTGAGGGAAATCGCCCGCCGCAGCATGAAATTCGCAATGGCGGTCAAGGAAAGCGCGATCAGCAGCGTCGAGCCCTTGAAGAAAAGAATGAGTGTCGGATCGTGGCGGGTGGGCTCCGCCAGCGCAAACATCGCCCAGGCAAAGCCGGTCAGGATCTGCATGCCGAGGAAAAGGTTTTTCCAGTGCTGGATATTGTCGGCGGTGATGTCCTGTTTCGCCGCTCGCTTGGCCAGCAGCAGCGAGAAGGCATGTAAGCTGAGCGCGGTCAGCGACCAGAGGATCAGGCTGATGTCGCGGGTGATGTAAAGGCCGATGACGGACGCAAGAACGATGAAAAGCGGCATGATCATCGCGCCCTGATGGGCCTCGGCGATGTGCATGGTCAGCATTTCGCGCTCATAGGCGTCGCTTGCGCCGGGTCCCTGCTGCAGGCGTTCACGCGTCGTCTTCACCGTGTCGAAAACCGCCTTGTTGCGGTGTTTTTTCGAGCGGTCGACGATGATCTTGTCGGTGGACGTGCTGACGCTTCTACTCATTGTTACAACGCAGGGGTGACATGAACCCTTGCAGACTACGCCCAAAATCTTAAGAAGATGCTGCTGTGAAAGGATTTGTTTGCCATTTCTGACAAGGGTTTGTTGTGACATGAGACGAAATGGAGGCAAGGGCAGGGGCTTTTCGCCGCTACGCGACGGCGGGCTTTTCCTCGCCACCGTATTTCTTGGCATCCTCATCGCCGCGAGGCTCGATCAATTCAACAGCGAAACCCACCGTGGCCGCTTTTTTGTGATCGATGGTGATACGCTGGCAAAGGGCGGCGACCGTTTCCGGCTGCTCGGCATTGATGCGCCCGAGCTTGCGCAGACATGTCTTCGCGGCAGCGAAAGCTGGCCATGCGGCGAGGAAGCGCGCCGTGCCCTGCAGCGGCTGGCAAGCGCTGCGGATTTTTCCTGCTCGGGTGGTTCGAGAGATCGATATGGCCGGCTGCTCGTCTATTGTTCCGCGGGCGGCAGGGATGTCTCGTCGGACATGGTGTCTGCGGGCTTTGCAGTGGCGTCCGGTTATTTTCAGTTCTCCAGCGAACAGGCAGAAGCCCGTCGGCAGGCGCGCGGTATCTGGGTGGGAGAATTTGAAAACCCGTCGCAATGGCGTCGCGAACACCGAGCGGCGGATCTCGATACCCCCGCAACCGGTTTCCTGACCATTATTCGTCATCTGCTGGGGTGGGGGCATGGCTGAAAAAGAAAGGACCGCGCCGATGGACCATGATGGGCTGGGCGGCCTGCGTGCCGAAATTGCCCGCTGTCGTCTCTGTCGCGACAGCCCGCTCAAGGGCGTCGCGGATCGCCTGCCGCACGAACCCCTACCGGTGGTGGTCATCTCGCGAAAAGCGCGCATCCTGATTGCCGGCCAGGCGCCGGGGCTGCGCGTTCATGAATCGGGCCTGCCTTTCGACGATGCCTCGGGCGACCGGCTCCGGCAGTGGCTGAATGTCGATCGGCCGACGTTTTATGATCCTGACCGTTTCGCCATCGTACCCATGGGTTTCTGTTTCCCCGGGTACGACGACAAGGGGAGCGACCTGCCGCCGCGGCGCGAATGCGCCCCGCACTGGCGGCAGCGGGTGATGGCGGCAATGCCCCAGGTGGAGCTGATCCTCGCCGTCGGCCAATATGCGCAGGCCTTTCACCTCGGTAAAAAACGCGCGAAAACCATGACGGAGACGGTGCAAAACTGGCGCAGCTACTTGCACGTCAACGCCGGTCCCGGCATCTTGCCCCTTCCGCATCCGAGCTGGCGCAACACCGGATGGCTGAAAAAGAACCCGTGGTTCACTGCGGAGCTGCTTCCGGTTCTGCGGCAACATGTGGAAATGCGGATTTATTGAAACAATTTTCTGTTTTTTCGCAAAAATTAGTGTATTGAAAGGAAATTAATTCAGGAGGGTAGACGCATTGGATCGCCTAGACCGTAAGATTTTGCGCATTCTGCAAGAGGATTCCACGCTGGCCGTTGCCGATCTGGCGAAAAAGGTTGGCCTTTCCACAACGCCCTGTTGGCGGCGTATCCAGAAGATGGAAGAAGACGGCGTCATCCGCCGGCGTGTGGCCCTGCTTGATCCGGTCAAGGTCAATACCAAGGTCACGGTTTTCGTCTCCATTCGAACCGCCTCGCATTCCATCGAATGGCTGAAGCGCTTTTCCGAAGTGGTTTCCGAGTTCCCTGAGGTGGTCGAGTTCTATCGCATGAGCGGTGACGTCGATTATCTGCTGCGCGTCGTCGTGCCAGATATTGCGGCCTATGACGCCTTCTACAAGCGGATGATCGCGAAGATCGAAATCCGCGACGTGTCCTCCGCCTTCGCGATGGAGCAGATCAAATATACGACTGAACTGCCGCTCGATTACATGTTGCTGGATAATCCGAAATCCGGCGAAGAGTGATCCGCAGTCCATCCTATCTCTGAACGATGCCCTTTCCGGCCGCCGGGGAGGGCATTTTTATGTGGGGATTGCCTTTCCCCATCGATCTGGCCCGTTAGGGGATGTCCTTGCCGGAAGGTCCATCCGGTATGCACGGCCAAGGCGCGACAATCTTATTCCGCCCTATCAAGCAAATTAGCACATTCAATTCTCTCTGCGCCGTCTCCGCGCAACGTGAGAATTTGATAAAATCTGTCGAATATCTACGCTTTTGGTATCTGGTGATGGTAACAGCGAGGATACCGATATGATCACAAGACGCGGAACATTGGGGCTGATCGCAGGTGCGACGGGAGCGTTGTTTCTGCCGCATATCCGGCGGGCAAGTGCCGCAGCGACGACGCTGCGCATCGGCTGGCAGAAAAACGGCGTGGTTGCGCTCGCGAAAAGCCAGGGTGCGCTTGAAGCTTTGCTGAAGGATCGCGGCATTGAGGTGAAGTGGTCGGAGTTTTCCTCCGGGCCGCCGCTTCTTGAAGCGCTGGGTGCCGGTGCGCTGGATATCGGCCCGACCGGCGATGTGCCGCCACTTTTCGCGCAGGCCGCCGGTGGTAATCTGCGCTATGTCGGCACCTATAAGGCGGCGGCGGGCGGATCGGCCATTCTCGTGCAGAAGGATTCGCCGTTGAAGACGCTCCAAGACCTGAAGGGCAAAAAGGTCGCCTTCAAGCGCGGCTCCAGCGCCCATAATGTCACCGTCAAGGCGCTGCGAAAGGCGGGGCTGACGTTGGCAGACGTCACGCCCATCGATCTTGCCCCACCGGATGCGGCGGCCGCCTTCCGAAGCGGCAATATCGATGCCTGGTCGATCTGGGATCCCTACTTTGCGGTGGCGGAAAAGGAGCCAACGACCCGGGTGCTCTCGACAGCCGAAGGCATCGTCGATCCATGGAGCTACTTCCTCGGCAATGGTGATTTCGTCGAGGCCAATCCCGATCTCGTGCCGCTGATCCTGAAAGAACTGGCCAATGTAGGCGCAAAGGCGCAGGCGAACATCGATGCGACTGCAAAGTCGCTCGCCGCCATCACCGGTGTTCCCGAGGATGTCACGAAGGTATCGCTCACCCGTCCGGGTGCCGATCTCGGTCGCGTGTCAGTGGTTTCGGATGAAGCCATTGCCTATCAACAGGCGCTTGCCGATGAGTTCTACGATCTGAAGATCGTGCCGAAGAAGCTCAAGGTGGCGGATATCGTCTGGCGTCCGAAGGCGAGTTGATGGGCGGGAAAGGTGAGTCTCTTCAACCTGCTGGCGGATGTTGCTGAGAGGTTGATTCAGGCCGTTGGTGTTAAATGTGAGGCAATCGGATCCCGCTTGTTTCTTCTCCCCGGCGGGGAGAAGAAATCTGCCGCAATGACGGAGGCTCAGCCCTTGAACTTCGCAATCACGAGATGACCGGGTGTCGGATTGCCGTCCTGCATGCGCACATTGATGTCGGTGACTTCAACGACCTCGAAGCCGGTCGCCGCCAGTCTTTCGCGGACATAGGTTTCGGCATGGGCGAAACGCTGGTGCGGGCCGACCATGTAGGGACGCCCGGCCATGGTCTCTTCGGGCAGGGTTTCCGAGGAGAAGATCAGCAGGCCGCCGGCATTGAGGTTTTCGGCCGCGCCGAAAAACAGCGGCTCCAGCGCGCCGAGATAGGGCAGCACATCGGTGGCGGTAATGATGTCGAAGGGCTCGTCGTCATTGTCCTCAAGGAAATCCTCGACTTCGGCGACGTAGAGCGTCTCGTAGAGGTCCTTCTCATGGGCGATCTCGACCATGTTTTCGGAAATATCGATGCCGGTGATGTCTTCGGCCATATCGCGCAGCGCCTCGCCGGTGAGGCCAGTGCCGCAGCCGAGATCGAGCAGGCGCTTGAAGGGGCCGAGGTTGAGAGTCTGCAGCCGGTGGCGCACCATCATCGGCACGGCGTAACCGAGCTGTTCGACAAGAATGTCCTCGAAGGCTTCGGCATGCTGGTCGAACAGGGTTTCGACATAGGCGTCGGGTGCTTTCGACGGCTGTTCGCCCCGGCCCATTGCGGCAATGCGTACGGCTGCGCCACCATGGTCCTCAGGATCGATGGCGAGAACCTCCTCATAGGCCTTCACCGCGGCGTCCACATCTCCGGCCTTTTCAAGCGCGAGTGCGCGGTTATAGGCCTCGGCGAGCGCCTCTTCGTCGATCTTCTGGTTCTTGGTCATCGTGCCTTATCCGTCAGCGTCTTCATTTGACGTTTGCTGTAAGCCGCATCGGGAACGGGCGCAACGTTTATGTGGGCTTGCGGCTCTTAGTGGAGGATGAACTCCCCTTTGAGCGCGCGCCATTCCTGTGCCGAGATAACCTGTCGGTGCACATAGCGGACGGAGTGCAGGGGCCCGTCTAGCTTTTCCTGCCAGAATTTGAGGAAGCCGTGCATTTCGGGGAAATCAGGGGCCAGATCGTAGTTTTGCCAAACATAGGTCTGGAGAACCAGCGGATGGTCCGGCAGGCGGTAGAAAATCTGGGCGGTGGTGAGGCCGTAGCCCCTCAGCATCATTTCCATGTCCTTGTTCATGATGGCGGTTCCCATATCGATGATGACCGATCACAGCATTGCCGCTGTATCTGATATGGGAACACGGCAGGGTTAACCCAACCTTGCCAAAAGAACGGATGTGTCACAAATTTGTTATATTTTTCAAAACGTTGGCAGTACTCGTTGGGGAGTGCTGCCAACTTTTGGCTCACCGCTTGAGGTGCCTGGTCAGGCGGGCTTCCAGCCAGGCCCAGACATGCCGCAGCGTTTCGACGATCGTGAGATAAAAGATCGCGGCCCAGAGATAGGCCTGATAATCGAAGGTGCGGGAAAAGGCGTAACGGGTCTGGCCCATCAGGTCGAAGACGGTGACGATGGAGACAACCGCCGAGCCCTTGATCATCAGGATGATCTCGTTGCCATAGGGGCGCAATGCGACGATCAGCGCCTGTGGCAGGATGATCTTGCGGAAGGTGATGAATTTCGAGATACCGAGCGACGCCGCTCCCTCGTGCTGGCCGCGCGGCACACTCTGGATCGCTCCGCGCAGGATCTCGGCCTGATAGGCGGCGGTATTGAGCGTCAGCGACAGGAGACCGCAGTACCAGGCTTCGCGGAAAAACCACCAGAGATCGACGGCTTCCAGCGCCGGGCGGAAGCTGCCGAGGCCGTAATAGATCAGGAAAAGCTGCGCCAGCAGTGGCGTGCTTCTGAAGACATAGACATAGGCATAGGCGAGCGCGCCGATGACGCGGTTTTCCGACATGCGGGCAAAGGCGATCGGCACAGACAGGATTGCGCCAAGAATGATTGAGCTGCCGACCAGCGTGATGGTGGTGATGAGACCATCAATGTAGCGCGGCCCATAGCGCTGGAACTTGTCCCAATCCCAGCCCTCGATCATGGCGAAGATCAGCGCGGCGGCGAGGAGCAGCCAGAGCGTGATGACGGCGATGCCGACGATACGGGAAATGTTCAGCGGTTTGTCCGCAACGATCGGCGCCGGGCGCGGCGGAATGAGTTCCTGGATATGGCTCATCGTCTGGCCTCCGATTTGCGCGACCAGCGATCGATGAAGCCGATGCCGACGGACGAGATGAGTGCCAGGATGAGGTAAAGCAGGCAGGCGATGCCATAGAAGAAGAAGGCTTCCTTGCTGACGCGGGCGGCAATGCCGGTCTGGCGGATGATATCGGCAAGGCCGATGATCGAGACGTAGGAGGTGTCTTTCAGCAGGATGACCCAGAGATTGGTCATGCCGGGCAGAGCGATTCTTACTAGTTGCGGAATGATGATGAGCACCATGGTGCGGCTGCGGGAAAGACCCAGCGCGTCACCGGCCTCGTATTGGCCTTTCGGTATGGCCTTGAAAGCCGAAAGCAGCACTTCGGAAGCATAGGACGAAAAGACGACCGAAAGAGCCACCATGCCGGCAACGAAGGCGTTGATTTCGATGGGGCCGCTGAAACCGACGTAACCTGCCAGCGATTGCAGCAGCATCTGAATGCCGTAATAGACGATGAATAGCGTCAAGAGTTCCGGCAGGCCGCGGAAGATGGTGGTGTAGATGCCGGCGGCCAGCCGCAGTGATTTTTCTTCCGACTGTGCGGCGAGCGCGATGAGGAAACCGATCAGCAGCCCGACGGGCAGGGTCGCAAGCGCCAGCGAGATCGTGACCTTGACGCCGAAGGCGATTTCATCGCCCCAGCCCGCATCACCGCAGGCGACAAGGGTGCCGTTTCCGAAAAGCGAAAAGAGACCGACCGGCCCGCAGAAGGGATCGAGAAGTGTCGAGACATAGGTCCAGAACGCACCTATGGCGGAAAATGCTCCGCTCATGCCATTTTTCCCCTGCGGTCTTAAGCCGCCGTGATTGTTATCGTGACGTTTTCAAACAAAAATGGCGGAAGGGCAAGCCTTCCGCCACGAGATTTCAACAGATCGAACCGGCTTAATCGCCGTAAACGTCGAAATCGAAGTATTTTTTGTTGATCTCCTGATACTTGCCGCTGGCGCGGATACCGGCGATTGCGGCCGTGAACTTGTCGGCCAGCGCCGTGTCGCCCTTGCGCACGGCAATGCCTGCGCCGTTGCCGTTGATCTCGGGATCGACCTTGAGGGGCGTCAGGATCTTGCAGCACTTGCCCGCGTCGGTTTTCAGCCATTCCGACAGCACCACGATATCGTCGATGACGGCGTCGATGCGGCCATTGGCGATGTCGAGCTTATATTCGTCGGCGGTCGGATACATCTTCACGTCCGCATCCGGGAAATGCTTTTCGGCATAGTTGGAGTGTGTGGTGGAACCCTGCGCGCCGAGCGACTTGCCCTTGAGATCTTCGATGGACTTGATCGGCGAATCTTTCGGCACGGCGATTGCCGGCGGGGTGTTGTAATATTTCTTGGAGAAGTCGACCTTCTCGAGGCGCTCCGGCGTGATCGACATGGACGCGATGATGGCGTCGAACTTCTTGGCCTGAAGGGCGGGGATGATGCCGTCCCAGTCATTGGTGACGAAGGTGCATTCGGCCTTCATTTGTTCGCACAGCGCCTTGGCGATGTCGATGTCGAAGCCGGTCAGCGTGCCGTCGGCTTCCAGATTGTTGAAGGGCGGGTAGGCGCCTTCGGTGCCGATGACGATCTTGTCCTGCGCGAGAGCCGCGCCGGAAAAGAGCGAGATGGCGGCAATCGATACGGCTGCGAGCAGACGGGTGGAAATAGGCATTTCGATCCTCTCTTTTGGTCGTTCATCCGCGGTCTGTTGTTGTTTTCAGTGCGGACGCCATGGTCGCCAAGGCGCGGCAGAACGGGGGATACCGCCTGTGGCCTTCAGCGCGGATGTGATTATTCATCCGCTTGGTCAAAAAATGCAACTGCAATATTAGCGACCGCGTTTGTGCCGCAGAGCTTCCACGAAAAGGCCTTGATCTGTTCATTTCCGGTACAGAAGCATCTGGTCATCATGGGAACCGGAGCGTGTGTTGGGCGTTGAACAGCGCCTGCGTGCCAAGCCGGGCCCACGACGTCGCGTATCTTGCGACAAACAAAATGACGGCAGATGAGGAAGCACTGATGCTGAAAAAGAAAAACACATTGCTGACCGGGGTGGTTTTTCCGCTCATGTCTCTCGCGATCGCGGTTGAGCCAGCAGCGGCGGGCTTTGCCGGTGCAGCACGCACCCAGGCGCCAGTGTCGCAAACCGCGCCCGGCCAGATAATTCTGGCGCAGGCGGAGCCGGCCCAGGAAAACCCGGAAGAGGAACTCAAGAAGAAGCGTCAGCAGGCCGAAGAAGCGCAACCTGCCGAACCGAAGCGTGAGGAGCGCGCCCCGGAGCCCCAGCGCGAGCCGGAGCCGCAGCGCGAGCCTGAACCCAAGCGCGAGGCCCCGGCCGAACCGCGCCCCGAGCCCAAGCGCGAAGCGCCTCCAGAACCGCAGCAGCGCGAGATGCGTCCCGAACCGGCACCTGCCGAGCAGCCGCAAGAGCGTCCCCGCAAGCCTGAGCGGGCGCAGGAGCCGCAGGGTGAGGGCGAACAGCGCCCGGCCCGCCAGCGCGAAGCAGCCCCGGAAGCAGCCCCTGCCGAACAGCAGCCGCAGGAACGCCCGGGCAAGCCCGCCCGCGCCGAACAGCCGGCCGCAGATGGCGAGCAGCGACCCGAGCGCCCGCGCCGGGAGCCGGCGAAGGAACCGGCCGCCGAGCAGCAGCCTGCCGCGCGGCCTGAAAATGCCGAGCAGCCGGCCAAGCCCGCGCCTGAGAAAAAGCCGGTAGAAGAAAAAGCACCGGAGCAGAAGGCCGCACCGGCCGAAAAGCCCGTGCCCGAGAAAAAACCCGCAGCGCCCGAGCCTGCGGCGAAGGAAGCGCCGGTTCCCACCGAAGCGCCCACGCCCGCACGCCCGCCTGCTCCCGAAACACAGCCCAACCCCGCTCCCGGTCAGCAGCCTTCAGAGCAGCCGCCGGTGAAGGGCGAACCCGCAGCACCGCTGCCGGGCGCGCCAACCCCGCCGCCGAGCGGTGCGACGACCGGGCAGGCGCCTGCCGGCGAAGCCGTGCCCAATCAGGTCGCTGTTCCGCAGACCGAAGCACCGCCAATGACGAAGGAGCAGCTGGACAAGGCCAAGGCCATCGCCAAGGACCCGTCCAAGACGGCCGATACCGTTATCCTGCCGGTCGACAAGGGCGCCGCCGTTCTCGACAGCGACAAGGAAGTGGAGCGCTCCGGCAACCGCCAGACCCGCGAAGAACGCCGTCGTGAACGCGAACAGGCCGGCGACTTCAAGGTTCCGACCTCCGACGCCGAGGCGCAGCGCGCCGGTGCCGCCGAGGGCAAGGCCCCGCCGCCGCCCGTCAAGCTGGAAGCGATCACCTCCCAGCAGGGCGAGCGTGTCGACCGTCGCCCGCAATATGAGCGGCCGGACGGCGTGCGCGAATGGCAGCCGCGTGAGGGTCGCCCGCGTGATCGCGATGGCGATGCGCCGATCATCCTGCAGTTCGGTGACCGCGTCGTGGTGCGTGGCGACGACAACCAGCGCTTCATCCGCGATGGCGGCGAGCCCTATTACGAGCGTCTGCCCGGCGGCCGTGTCCGCGAAACCGTGGAACGTCGGGATGGCACGCAGGTCGTGACGATCCGTAACCGTTATGGCGACGTGATCCAGCGTTCGCGTATTGACGATCGCGGCCGTGAATATGTGCTGTTCTACGCACCGGAACTGATGGACGATCCCGACCGCGATTATGTTTATCGCGACCCCGGTCTCGACCTGCCGCCCATGCGTCTGCGCATTCCCGTGACGGACTACATCATCGACACGTCGAGTGATCCGGATCGCGATTACTATCGCTTCCTGGAACAGCCGCCCGTCGAGCCGGTGGAACGTGTCTATTCGCTGGACGAAGTGCGCTATTCGGCCCGTATCCGTGACAAGGTGCGCCGTATCGACCTGGATACGATCACCTTTGCGACCGGCAGCGCCGAGATCCCGATGGCGCAGGCTCGCTCCTTGCGCAAGGTCGCCGACGCGATCAACAAGGCGCTGCAAAAGAACCCGGCGGAAACCTTCCTGATCGAAGGCCATACCGACGCCGTCGGTTCGGATGAAAGCAACCTGGTTCTCTCCGACGAGCGCGCCGCCTCTGTCGCCAACGTGCTGACCGATGTCTACGGCATTCCGCCGGAAAACCTCGCGACGCAGGGTTATGGCGAGCGCTACCTGAAGGTCCAGACCCTTGGCCCGGAACAGCAGAACCGCCGCGTCACCATCCGCCGCGTGACGCCGCTGGTGAAGCCGGTCGCTCAGAACTGATCGGGTTCAAATAGCAAAAAAACAAGGCCCGGAAGCGAAAGCTCTCCGGGCCTTTTGTTGCGAACTTGTCGGGACCGACCTGTTTTACGTCGTGGTATCATCCGCACGTCGTCACCCCGGACAAGATCTGGCGTCCAGCGCGATCAAGTCCTTGATCACGAAAGACTGTTTCACGGCGCAGACGCGCCGTGGCTGGATGCCGGATCTAGTCCGGCATGACGAAGGACAGGTTTTCGAACCCTGCCGTCACCCGCAACTTTGAGGATGATCCCAACCCCGACGGTCAGCTTAGCGCCACCGCAATCTCGGCCGCGAGCTGCGCATTGTTGCGAACCAGCGCGATATTGGTTTCGAGGCTGCGGCCGTCCGTCAGGCGAAAAATGTCGCCCAGCAGGTACGGCGTCACCGCCTTGCCTGTCACTTCGTCCCGCTCGGCATGCGAGATGGCGCGGTTGATGTAGATTTCCATTTCCTCGCGCGGAATTTCGTCGGCTTCCGGCACGGGATTGGCTACTAGCATGCCGCCATCGATGCCGAGCTGTTCGCGGGTCGTCTGGAAGTTGGCGATTGCCGCCGGGCTGTTCAGCGAAAGTGGGCTCGCCAGGCCGGAGGAACGCGACCAGAAGGCCGGGAATTCTTCCGATCCGAAGGTGACGACGGGTACGCCGTTGGTTTCGAGGACTTCAAGCGTCTTCGGAATATCGAGAATGGCTTTCGCGCCGGCGCAGACGACGATGACGCCCGTTTTGGCAAGCTCGGTCAGGTCGGCAGAGATGTCGAAGGTCTCTTCCGCACCCTTGTGCACGCCGCCAATGCCGCCGGTCGCGAAAACGCGGATGCCGGCGCGGGCGGCGGCGATCATGGTGGCGGCAACCGTCGTCGCGCCGGTGCGGCGCTCGGCGATCGCAAAGGCGATATCGGCGCGTGAGACCTTCATGGCATCCGTGGTCTGGGCCAGCGCCTCAAGCTGATCCTTCTCAAGGCCGATATGCAGCGTGCCGTGAATGACGGCGATGGTGGCCGGAACCGCGCCCTGATCACGGATGATCTGCTCGACGCTTTCCGCCATCTCGATATTGCCGGGATAGGGCATGCCATGGGTGATGATGGTCGATTCGAGCGCAACGAGCGGCGCACCGCGCTGCTTGGCGGCGGCGACTTCCTGAGAATAGACGATCGGCAGGAGAGGGGAGATGGGGCGGGTCATTTCATCTGTTCCAGTTCTTAAAAGCGGGTTCATGCCAGCATTTCGGCCTGGGGAACAAGCCCCAACATGGCTTCGACACTGTCTTTTGATAGGTCGTGGGATGTCGCAAAGGGTGACTGCACGGTAATCGCCGCTGCCGCGGCTCCCTGTCTCAACGCCTCCCTAATTGTTTTTCCCTCGGCAATGGCGGCGAGGTAACCGGAGGCCATGGCATCTCCGGCGCCGGTGACGTCCTTCACCTCGCGAATGAGGGGCGGGTGGAGGATGGCTTTTTCCGTTTCGTTGAAGGCCACGACTTCGCTTGCGCCGCGGGTGACGACGCCGCCGGAAAGCCCGGCCTCGCGTAAAATATCGGGCCAGTCACGAACATTTTTCGCCGTCTCGCCGGTAAGAGCGCGGGCTTCCGCCTCATTCATGAAGAGAATGTCGATATCCCCGAGCGCCGCTTTCAGCTTCACCGCCTTTGCAGGCGAAATGGCGATGGCGGCGAGCGGCTTTTCGCAGGCGCGGGCAACGAGGCCAAGTGCCGTCAGCGTATCCTCAGGCAGGTTGGCGTCGCAAAGCAGGATATCGCTCGCCGTGATCGCCTCGCGCACGGCGCGTATCTTGAGGCGGCGGGGCGTAAAGAGCTTGTAGAGGTCCATATCGGCAAGCGCGATGACGAGATTGCCGTCACGCTCCAGGATGGCGGTGTAGCTTGGCGTGTGCCGGTCGAGGAAGGTGAAAGGCGTGTCCTCGACTCCCGCCTGTCGCGCAGCCTCCGCCACCGCTTCGCCCGTCACGTCGCCGCCGCGTGGGGCGATGATACGGACTTGAAAGCCAAGCCGGGAAAGGTTGCGCGCGGCGTTGAAACCACCACCGCCCGCCTCTTCCATCCACGAGCCGGGGTTGCTGGCGCCCGGCGCCGTTTCAGTCTCGATCATGCCGCGCCTGTCGATGTGCGCGCCGCCCAGAACGAGTATTTTCTTCACGCTTGCATTTCCCTCTTTGGCGGATGGTCAGGCCGGACGATTCGGCCTAGACTGACGTCTTCCTGACCTCGCCTTCGGTTTACGGCAAGCGGCCGCGCACAGAAAAACGAAAGCAGAACAAACGACTTATCACTATTTGTTTTCAATATGCTGGCTTAGTCTTGTGAAATGAGAACAAATAGAGTACATACCGTTCCCATACTGCTACATTGCCTGTGCGGCTTCAATAACCTAAAGGTGGTTCGGATGGCACAAAATTCTTTGCGTCTCGTAGAGGATAAATCGGTGGATAAAAGCAAGGCACTGGAAGCGGCGCTCTCCCAGATCGAACGGTCGTTCGGCAAGGGATCGATCATGAAGCTCGGTTCCAATGAAAATGTGGTTGAAGTGGAAACCGTTTCGACGGGTTCGCTCAGCCTGGATATCGCGCTCGGCATCGGCGGTCTGCCGAAGGGGCGCATCATTGAAATTTACGGTCCGGAAAGCTCGGGTAAAACGACGCTGGCGCTGCAGACCATTGCGGAAGCCCAGAAGAAGGGCGGCATCTGCGCCTTCGTCGATGCCGAACATGCGCTCGATCCGGTCTATGCCCGCAAGCTTGGCGTTGATCTGCAGAGTCTTCTGATCTCGCAGCCAGATACGGGCGAGCAGGCGCTTGAGATCACCGATACGCTGGTGCGCTCCGGCGCGGTTGACGTGCTCGTGGTCGACTCCGTTGCGGCACTGACGCCGCGGGCGGAAATCGAAGGCGAGATGGGCGACAGCCTGCCGGGTCTTCAGGCTCGCCTGATGAGCCAGGCGCTGCGCAAGCTGACCGCTTCGATCTCCAAGTCGAAGTGCATGGTCATCTTCATCAACCAGATCCGTATGAAGATCGGCGTCATGTTCGGTTCGCCGGAAACGACGACCGGCGGTAACGCTCTCAAGTTCTACGCCTCCGTTCGCCTTGACATCCGCCGTATCGGCGCTGTCAAGGAACGCGAAGAGGTTGTCGGCAACCAGACGCGCGTCAAGGTCGTCAAGAACAAGATGGCGCCGCCCTTCAAGCAGGTGGAATTCGACATCATGTATGGCGAAGGCGTTTCCAAGACCGGCGAGCTGGTCGACCTTGGCGTAAAGGCCGGCATCGTCGAAAAGTCTGGTGCCTGGTTCTCCTATAACAGTCAGCGTCTCGGGCAGGGGCGTGAAAATGCCAAGACCTTCCTGCGCGACAACCCGGATACGGCCAATGAGATCGAACTGGCGCTGCGCCAGAATGCAGGCCTGATTGCGGATCGTTTCCTGCAGAATGGCGGTCCTGATTCCGGCGATGACGGCGACAGTGACGAAGGTTGATCTTGTCGTTGAGTTTCAGGCATCCGTTATCGGATCGCTTGTCTCGATGTGAACTGGATTGAACAAAATGGGCCGTGCGATTTCTTTCGCGTGGCCCTTTTTGTTTGCCTACGCGCCTTCACTGACCGCGATGGCTGGACAGGGCCGGGCACGGACGATAAAAGCCAGTGATTTTGCAATATAGCCATCGTTACAGGTGGCGGTGATGGACTCCAGCTGTGAGCGGTGTGTGGGCATGAGCGGTGTAAATGAAATTCGGTCGACCTTCCTCGACTACTTCAAGAAGAACGGACACGAGATTGTGCCCTCCAGCCCGCTGGTGCCGCGCAACGATCCGACGCTGATGTTCACCAATGCCGGCATGGTGCAGTTCAAGAACGTCTTTACCGGTCTGGAAAGCCGTCCCTATTCCACCGCCGCAACCGCGCAGAAATGCGTGCGCGCTGGGGGCAAGCATAATGACCTCGACAATGTCGGTTATACCGCCCGTCACCACACCTTCTTCGAAATGCTCGGCAATTTCTCCTTTGGCGACTATTTCAAGGAAGAGGCGATCACGCACGCCTGGAACCTGATCACCAGGGAATTCGGCATCGACCGCAACCGTCTGCTGGTCACGGTCTATCACACCGACGACGAGGCCTTTAACCTCTGGAAGAAGATCGCCGGTTTCTCCGACGACCGCATCATCCGCATCCCGACCAGCGACAATTTCTGGGCGATGGGCGATACCGGCCCCTGCGGTCCCTGTTCCGAAATCTTCTACGACCACGGCGATCATATCTGGGGCGGCCCGCCCGGCTCGCCGGAAGAGGATGGCGACCGGTTCATCGAAATCTGGAACCTCGTCTTCATGCAATATGAGCAGGTGACGAAGGAAGAGCGTATCGACCTGCCGCGCCCGTCGATCGATACCGGCATGGGTCTGGAACGCATTTCCGCGCTGCTGCAGGGCAAACATGACAATTACGATACGGACCTGTTCCGGGCGCTGATTGCCGCTTCGGTGGAAGCGACAGGCGTTCCGGCTGAAGGTGAGAAACGCGCCAGCCACCGGGTCATCGCCGACCATCTGCGCTCGTCCGCCTTCCTCATTGCCGATGGCGTCCTGCCGTCCAATGAAGGCCGCGGTTATGTTCTGCGCCGCATCATGCGCCGCGCCATGCGCCATGCCGAACTTCTTGGCGCACGCGAGCCGCTCATCTACAAGCTGCTACCATCGCTGGTCCAGCAGATGGGCCGCGCCTATCCGGAACTGATCCGCGCCGAAGCGTTGATCTCCGAAACGCTGAAGCTCGAGGAAACCCGTTTCCGCAAGACGTTGGAACGCGGCCTGTCGCTGCTGTCGGACGCAACCTCGACACTGCACAAGGGCGACATGCTGGATGGCGAAACCGCTTTCAAGCTTTACGACACCTATGGTTTCCCGCTCGACCTGACGCAGGACGCGCTGCGCGCCCGCGAAATCGGCGTCGATATTTCCGGCTTCACCGATGCCATGGAGCGCCAGAAGGCGGAAGCCCGCTCGCATTGGGCCGGCTCCGGCGACAAGGCCACCGAAACGATCTGGTTCGAGCTCAAGGAAAAGCTCGGCGCTACCGAGTTCCTCGGTTATGACACGGAGACTGCCGAAGGCGTCATTCAGGCCATCGTCAAGGACGGCAAGGCTGTCGAAAGCGCTGCGGACGGTGAGACCGTGCAGGTCGTCGTCAACCAGACGCCGTTTTATGGCGAGTCCGGCGGCCAGATGGGCGATACCGGCGTCATCACCGGCGACAACGGCGCCTTTGCCGTTTCCGACACCCAGAAGCGGGGCGAAGGCCTCTTCGTCCATATGGGCACCGTTTCCAAGGGCGGCCTGAAAGTCGGCGATGCCGTTCAGCTGACGGTCGATCATGACCGCCGCTCGCGTCTGCGCGCCAATCACTCCGCCACCCACCTGCTGCATGAGGCGTTGCGTGAAGTGCTCGGCACCCACGTTGCCCAGAAGGGGTCGCTGGTCGCGCCCGAGCGCCTGCGTTTCGACGTGTCGCATCCGAAGCCGATGTCGGCCGAGGAGCTGAAGGTCGTTGAAGAGATGGCCAATGAAATCGTGTTGCAGAACTCGCCTGTCGTGACCCGCCTGATGAGCGTCGATGACGCCATTGCCGAGGGCGCGATGGCGCTGTTCGGCGAAAAATACGGTGACGAGGTTCGTGTCGTCTCCATGGGCACCGGCCTGCATGGCGCAAAGGCCAACCGTCCTTACTCCGTCGAGCTTTGTGGCGGCACGCATGTGGGCGCTACCGGTCAGATCGGTCTCATCCGCATCCTCGGTGAAAGCGCCGTCGGTGCCGGTGTACGCCGTCTCGAGGCTGTTACGGGGCAAGGTGCTCTTGCCTATCTCGCGGAACAGGATGAGCGGGTGAAAGCGCTCGCATCGTCACTGAAGGTTCAGCCGGGCGATGTTCTGTCGCGCGTTGAAGGCCTGCTGGACGAGCGCAAGAAGCTTGAGCGTGAGCTCGCCGATGCCCGCCGCAAGCTCGCCATGGGCGGCGGTTCGGCCGATGCTGGCGCAAGCGACGTCAAGCAGGTTGCCGGTGTTAATTTCTTGGCGAAATCCCTTGCTGGTATCGATGCCAAGGATCTCAAGGGGCTTGCCGATGAGGCCAAGGCCAATCTCGGCTCTGGCGTCGTGCTGCTGATCGCCGTTTCCGAGGATGGCAAGGCAAGCGCTGTCGCTGCCGTGACCGAAGATCTGACGTCCCGTTTCAGCGCTGTCGATATCGTCCGCACCGCGTCTGCTGCCCTTGGCGGCAAGGGTGGCGGCGGCCGCCCTGATATGGCGCAGGCTGGCGGGCCAGATGGCGCCAAGGCGCAGGAGGCCATCGAGGCGGTGGCCGCGGCGCTGGCGGCCTGATCGACAAGAATTGAGAAGGCGGGGTTTTCCCCGCCTTTTGTCTCGACCTGGACCACCAAGGAAGCTACGGAGGGAAACGATGCGTTTTGTAAATCCCATCCCTTTCGTGCGTGACATCGATCGGTCTAAGGCGTTTTATCGTGACAGGCTCGGCCTGAAGATAGCCGAGGATTTCGGAAACTTCGTCCGCTTTGAAACTGGCTTTGCAATCCACGAAGGGCGGTCGCTTGCCGAGACCGTCTGGGGGACATCGTCGGGCGCGGAAGAATCCTATGGCAGACGAAATCTTCTCCTTTATTTCGAGCATGCGGATGTCGACGCGGCTTTTCAAGATATCGCGCCGCACGTGGAGCTTATCCACCCGCTCCAGCGGCAGACCTGGGGGCAGAAAGTCTTCCGTTTTTACGATCCGGACGGACATGCAATAGAGGTCGGAGAGCCGCTCGGCCCGTCCGCTGAATGACCCGCCGAATGATCGATCAGACATTTAATTGTCGGGCGGAGTATTGTTTATTGGCAGCGGCGAGGCTGGCCAGTCTTATCCCGTCGCGTTCATTTCCTTTGCCGCTTCCTCGTCAAGCTGCGCGGCCCGCTTGAAGGCCGGGCGATCGGTCAGGTGCGCCATGTAGTCGATGAAGGCCGGGCGTTTTTCAATCGTGCCGAATTGCAGGCCCCAGCCGACATGGGCGCCGACATAGACATCCGCGGCGGTAAAGAGATCGCCGGCGATAAAGCGGTTTTCACTGACGGCCCGCTCCAGCGTATTCATCACATCCGCATAGCTGCCGCAGCCGGCCATGCGCAGTTTTTCCTTGGGGACTTCGAAACCCATCGCCTTCATGCTCGCCGCCATTTCCAGCGGGCCCGCGGCGAAGAACATCCAGCGGTAATAGAGCCCGCGCGATTTCGGCGTGGGCGCAAGGTTCGCGCCGGGAAAGGCATCTGCCAGATAGGCGCAGATTGCTGCGGCCTCGGTGACGATGGTATCGCCATGTTTGATGGCGGGTACCTTCGCCATCGGATTGATCAACCGATAGGCGGGCGACTTCATCGAGGTTTCGAAACCCAGTATCTCGGTTCGGTAGGGTACACCCACTTCTTCAAGCATCCAGCGAGCAATGCGGCCGCGCGACATGGGGTTCGTGTAAAAGATCAGTTCACTCATGCTTTTGCCTCCCCAAGCAAAATCGTCGATGCATCATGGAAACCGGCAGGGATTTCTACCCTGCGCTCCACCTTGTTATGGTCGCAACATCGCTTACGTGTTCCCTGAGATCGCGCCGATGCTCCGATGGATATTTGACTGTGCCGGGCAAGTTAATTGCAAGTAGATGTGGTGTCGCTTGGTCTTGTTGTTCTTTTGATCCCGGTATGCGAAATCGAATTCTGCGCCTAGTACAGGGGCTAATCAAGACAGGCTGAGGAAAAAACAAATCACACGTTGCGCTGCTCTCGTTTCTATACCAACGCATGGCGGCCATTTGCGATATTAGTTCGCTATATGGTTGTTTATGGTGTCTTTATTGAGCTGTTATTTCATCTATGCCGCGCAAAATAAAAAAACCCGGCGCTGAGGCCGGGTTTTGATGTGTTTGAAAAGCCGGTTTACGCAGCCATCGCCTTCTTGAGGTTTTCGTCGATTTTGTCGAGGAAAGCGGTGGTGGAGAGCCAGGGCTGGTCGGGTCCGATGAGGAGCGCCAAGTCCTTTGTCATGTAGCCGCTTTCGACGGTGTCGACGCAGACGGTCTCGAGCGTCGTCGCGAACTTTGCGAGTTCCGCATTGTCGTCCAGCTTGGCGCGGTGGGCGAGGCCACGGGTCCAGGCGAAGATCGAGGCGATCGAGTTGGTCGAGGTTTCCTGACCCTTCTGGTGCTGACGGTAGTGGCGCGTGACCGTTCCGTGTGCGGCTTCGGCTTCGACCGTGCGGCCATCGGGAGACAGGAGAACGGAGGTCATCAGGCCGAGCGAGCCGAAGCCCTGCGCAACCGTGTCGGACTGAACGTCGCCGTCGTAGTTCTTGCAGGCCCAGATGTAGCCGCCGGACCACTTCAGCGCGGAAGCGACCATGTCGTCGATCAGGCGGTGCTCATAGGTGATGCCGATTTCGTCGAACTGCGCCTTGAACTCGGTCTGGTAGACTTCTTCGAAGATATCCTTGAAGCGGCCGTCATAGGCCTTGAGGATGGTGTTCTTCGTGGAGAGGTAGACCGGCCACTTGCGCATCAGGCCATAGTTCATGGAGGCGCGGGCGAATTCGCGGATGGATTCGTCGAGGTTGTACATGGCGAGAGCCACGCCGGCGCTCGGTGCGTCGAAAACGTCCTTCTCGATGACCTGGCCGTCTTCACCGACGAACTTGATGGTCAGCTTGCCCTTGCCGGGGAACTTGAAATCGGTTGCCTTGTACTGGTCACCGAAAGCGTGGCGGCCGACAACGATCGGCTTGGTCCAGCCCGGAACGAGGCGCGGAACGTTCTTGCAGATGATCGGCTCGCGGAAGATGACGCCGCCCAGAATGTTGCGGATCGTGCCGTTTGGGCTCTTCCACATCTGCTTCAGGCCGAATTCTTCGACGCGCTGCTCATCCGGGGTGATGGTGGCGCACTTGATGCCGACGCCGTGCTTCTTGATGGCGTGGGCTGCATCGACCGTGACCTGGTCGTTGGTGGCATCGCGGTTTTCAACCGAGAGATCGTAATATTCGATGTCGAGATCGAGGTATGGCAGGATCAGCTTGTCCTTGATGAGCTGCCAGATGATACGGGTCATTTCGTCGCCGTCGAGATCGACGACCGGATTGGCTACCTTGATCTTTGCCATGAATTCCTCACCTTCGAAGCTGTGGCGCCTGTTGACGCCAATAGTCGGAAAAATATCCGGTGCGGCTATAGCATTGCACGCGCTTGAGGCAAAGCCATGGGGGGCGCTTTTTTGGCGCAGCGCAATAACGCTTTGCGCATTGCCAAACCATAATGCCGGAATACAGTCAGGCGAATCGCTTCGCCCGTCTCTGGGCCTCTACCGGGATCACACCATGCGGAAAATTCTGCTTCTCACTGCCGCCGTCCTCTTTCCCCACGCCGCCCTCGCAGCCGGACCCACCGATCCCGTCCAGAAAGTGATGGACATCACCGTCAAGAACTGGTCCGGCGATGCGGAAAACTGGAAATACATATTCGACGAGGACATGCTGACCAGCCTCTTCAGCAAGGAGTTCGTCGCGCAATACCGTGAAGCCTCCAAGAAGCCGGCATACGAGGCCGAAAGCGGCGAGAAGGGCGATCCCTTCGGTTACGATGTCGTGACCAATTCGCAGGACGGTTGCCCGCTGCAGGATGTGTCCGTGACGGCGGGTGCGTTGAAGGATGGCGTGACTGATGTGACGGCCAAATTCAAGCTCTGGGCCTGCATGGACGAAGCTGAGATGAAGGCGACCGTGGACGAGGTGCATTTCGACGTCATCGAGGAGGATGGCCGTCCTGTCATCAGCGACATTCACCGGGTGGGTGACGAAGGCCGGGATTCGCTGCGCGAGGAGATGGCGAATATCATCAAGGGGGAGTGAGGTCGGCGATAGGAGTATTGGTGCAATTGAAAACATCTCCACCGTTATTCTAGGGCTTGTCCCACTGCTGGCTGGTTTGAATTTCCGGACAGGCTCCGATCCCCTTGGGGCCGGTGGCGAAGGGTCGACATTCACTCGACGTCATCCTCGGCCCTGCGCCGAGGATCCCACCGCGTCGAATGACATCAATACGTTGGCAGATCCTCGGGAAAAGCCCGAGGTTGACGTCGACTGTGAGGTTGCAGCCCTTCATTCATTCGAAAGTCGCCGTTTGCCCGTTCCGACTTTGATTTTATCGCCGATCTGTGCCAGTGAAGCGCGCTTTAAAGTATCGGCGTGAAAGTTGATGCGGCGCTTTCAAGAAAACGGACGAACGACGATGGCAGGCACAAACAGCGAGCTTGAACTTGTGGCGGAAGGCCCGGCGATCATTCTGGTCGAACCGCAACTCGGCGAAAATATCGGCATGGTGGCGCGGGCTATGGCGAATTTCGGTCTAGCCGAATTGCGGCTGGTGAAGCCGCGCGATGGCTGGCCGAGCGAGAAGGCGCGGGCCGCAGCCTCCAAGGCCGACCACGTCATTGACGCAACAAAGGTGTTCGAAACGCTGGAAGAGGCGATCAAGGACCTGAATTTTGTTTATGCCACGACCGCGCGCGAGCGTTACGGTTTCAAACCGGTGCGCGCACCTGTTACCGCCGCCGAAACGCTGCGGCAAAAATTCAAGACGGGAGAAAGAACCGGAATCCTGTTCGGGCGCGAGCGCTGGGGCCTCACCAATGAGGAAGTGGCGCTGGCCGACGAGATCGTGACCTTCCCGGTCAATCCCGCTTTTGCGTCGCTCAACATAGCGCAGGCCGTGCTTCTGATGTCCTATGAATGGATGAAGTCGGGCATGGACGATCTGGGCGAGACGCTGTTCCAGTCCGTCGAGCAGCGGCCTTCGACCAAGGAGCAGGTCTTCGGCCTGTTCGAACACATTGAAGAGGCACTGGATGCGCGCGGTTATTTCCATCCCGCTGAAAAAAAGCCGAAAATGGTCGACAATCTGCGGGCCGTGCTGTCGAGACGCGGCTTTTCCGAACAGGAAATCAGCGTTTTCCGCGGCGTGATCAATTCGCTCGACCGTTTCCCGCGGCAATGGCCGAAAAAGACGGGCAGGGCAGCGGGGCCGACGGCCGAGGGAGCAGGGGAGAATGCTGAAAACGAGTGAGGCGACGGCCGATGTGCTGAAACCGGTGCTGGTATTCGATTCCGGCATTGGCGGACTGACCGTGCTGCGCGAGGCGCGGGTGCTGATGCCCGAGCGTGGCTTCATCTACGTGGCCGACGATGCGGGTTTTCCCTATGGCGGCTGGGAGGAGGAAGCGCTGAGGGCGCGTATTCTCTCGCTGTTCGAAAGGCTGCTTGACGAGTATAGCCCGGAAGTCTGCATCATCGCCTGCAACACCGCCTTTACGCTGGCTGGCGCGGATTTGCGCGCCCGGTTTCCGGACATGACCTTTGTCGGTACCGTGCCCGCGATCAAACCCGCTGCGGAGCGTACCCGCTCGGGTCTGGTTTCCGTGCTGGCAACACCGGGCACCGTCAAGCGCGCCTATACCCGGGATCTCATCCAATCCTTTGCCAGCCAATGTCATGTCCGTCTCGTGGGGTCGGAAAATCTGGCGCGCATGGCGGAGAGCTGGATCAGGGGAGAGCCGATCTCTGACGACGCCGTGCTTGCTGAAATAGAGCCCTGCTTTATCGAGGATGATGGTAAGCGCACCGATATCGTCGTGCTTGCCTGCACCCATTATCCCTTTATGGCCAATGTTTTTCGCCGCCTGGCCCCCTGGCCTGTCGATTGGCTCGATCCTGCCGAGGCGATTGCGCGGCGTGCGCGCCATCTGGTGCCGCTGCCGCAGGATGCCGAACACCCCGAAGGTTTCGACTTTGCCGCCTTCACGTCAGGCAAGCCGGATTTTGCCACGCGGCGGCTGATGCAGGGATTTGGTCTGAGCGTTTCCGCGCGCTGACTTTGCAGGCTAAAGTCTCTGTTGCATTTTTGCATCGTTTTCTCTGATCTTCTGCAATTCGAGATTGCGGCCTCTTGTCGCATCGGATTTCCTGTGTAAGATGCTCATTGTCTGTAACCGCTATAAATGGAGGCGTGAAATGACCAATGACATGAATATGCGCCTTAACGCCCTGTCTGGCTTTTCCGGCATGGTCTTTAGCGGTTATGTGGTGCGCCGCATCGCTCTCCGATAAGGCTGATAGCCTGATTTCCCAGCCGTTTGGCATTTTCTCTTCGTCTGACATGTGACCTGCGCGTTGGCGTGGCATGATTGCTGCGCCCGTCGTTTCGTCCTGTCGTTTTTCATCGATAAAGGACCTGGACGCTTAGCTGCGCCGGGATGGATTTCCCATGCAAAATGATCAACCATTGGTAGCATATGCGCTGCCGGATGCCGTCGACCGTCTGTTCGCCACATTCGGCGTCTGGAAAACCCTCAAAGCGGTTCTCATTGCCGCTGTGGTGCCCCGTGCGCCACCGACCGATCCCGCCGATCTGCCGGAACGTCTTCTGGTGGATATCGGCCTTGAACCATCGCGGGTGAAGCGGCGACGGGAATGGGAAGTCCCTCACTGGGCGCCGCGGTTTTGACGGGGTGGCCTCTCCCGTGCAGACAGGCGGGAGGGGTCGTAGCGAATTCTAACCGACGACGGCGAAGAAAATCCTGCCGGGACGTTTTTCGGGTTGTTACAAGAGAGCTGCGCGGTTTGTAAAATCGGCTTGAAGCGAAACATTTTCCGTGGCTTGCTCGACAGATTGGATAAGGGAGACTCATCATGCCACTGGAGAACTGGCTGGCCTTTGTGGCCGCATCTGCCATCATGCTCGCCATTCCGGGACCGACGATCCTGCTGGTCATTTCTTATGCGCTGGGTCATGGCCGCAAGGCGAGTACTGCGACGGTGACAGGGGTGGCGCTGGGCGATTTTACCGCCATGACCGCCTCGATGCTCGGGCTTGGGGCGTTGCTGGCCACATCGGCGGCGCTTTTCACCGGTCTGAAATGGATCGGAGCGGCCTATCTCATCTATCTCGGCATCAAGCTGTGGCGGTCGCCGGTTGGTGATCCGGCCGATGGTTCGAAGGTGACCGGCCGTGAGCGGCCGCTGAAAATCTTCCTGCACGCCTATATCGTCACGGCGCTTAACCCGAAGAGCATCGTGTTTTTCGTGGCCTTCCTGCCGCAGTTTCTGGTGCCGACGCTGCCCTTCTGGCCGCAGGTGTTGATTTTCGAAGTGACCTTCCTTGTGCTTGCCACCGTCAATGCGGCCCTTTATGGACTTCTGGCAAGTGCCGCCCGCAACACGATCCGCAAGCAGCGGGTTCAGCGCATCGTCAACCGCACGGGCGGCGGTCTCCTTGTTGGCGCTGGCCTCATTACCTTCGGCTGGAAGAGGGCGGTTGCATCGTAAGGCACCTCTTGATTGCCTGAAATTCGGACATAACAAAATGGCATTGCCGCATATATTCCTCGCCCTGATCACCGTGTTTTTGTGGGGCTTCAACTTCGTCGCCATCAAGATTGGCGTCATGGATATGCCGCCTTTGTTTCTGACGGGTGTGCGCTACCTCTTTGCGGCGGTGCCCCTGGTCTTCTTCCTGCGGAAACCCAATGTGCCGTGGCGGCACATGATCGTATACGGCATGGCCATGGGCTTCGTGCAGTTCGGCCTGCTTTACCCGGCCATCAAGCTCGGGTTGCCTGCGGGGCTTGCTTCGCTCGTCATGCAGTCGCAGGCCTTCTTCACGCTGGCGCTTGCCGTGGTGTTCCTCGGCGAACGACCATTGCCGTCGCAGGTTGTCGGCGCGATCATCGCTTTTGGCGGGCTGGCGGTCATCGGCGTGGAGCGCATGACGGCGGCAGCGCTGGTCCCGCTTCTGATGGGCGTCGGTTCGGCGATTGCCTGGGCCTGCGGAAACATCGTCAATCGCCGCATCGGCCAGGTCAATGCTGTCTCCTTCGTCGCCTGGACAAGCCTTGTGCCCGTTCTGCCATTGATCCTGCTGTCGCTCGTGGTGGAGGGACCTCAAGCGATTGCCGCGGGTGTGGTGAATGCCACGCCGACCATGGCGTTCGTTGTGATCTACATGGCCTATGGCGCGACGATTGTCGGCGCTGGTATCTGGAGTTATCTGCTGCTGCGGTATCCGGCTGGAACAGTCGCGCCGTTTTCGCTGCTGGTGCCTGTGGTCGGGTTCATCAGCGCCTATTTCGCCTTTGACGAACACATAACCGTTTTCGAAATCATCGGCGCAGCACTGGTCATTCTTGGGCTGGCGCTCAACGTCTTCGGTCGTCGCATCGGCATTTCACGCTTCTGGGTCAGGTCTCCGCAGTGCTGAGCGTGAATTGCCTGTGCATTATCGGCACGGGTGAGACGCAAGAGCGGATTTTTTGGTAAAGAGCATCTTCGGCCGAGCCCCAGGGAATCGGCCGGATGACATCCAGCACGAGGAATGGAACATTGCAGGTCGGCATCGACATGGGAACCCTATCGGGCGGGCAGCAGGCCAAGCTCGATATCGAAGAATTGCTTGCGACGCGCCTGCTGGTGCAGGGCAATTCCGGTTCCGGCAAGTCGCATCTTCTGCGCCGGCTGTTGGAGCAATCGGCGCCATGGGTGCAGCAGGTCATCATCGATCCCGAAGGTGATTTCGTAACTTTGTCCGATAAGTTTGGTCATGTGGTGGTGGATGGCGAGCGCACGGAAGCCGAACTCGCCGGCATTGCCAACCGCATTCGACAGCACCGCGTCTCCTGCGTGCTGACGCTGGAAGGGCTTGATATCGAACAGCAGATGCGCGCGGCCGCCGCTTTCCTCAATGGCCTGTTCGATGCCGATCGCGAATTCTGGTATCCTGTGCTTGTGGTGGTGGACGAAGCGCAGATGTTTGCGCCCTCCGTTGCTGGTGAAGTCACGGAAGATGCCCGCAAGGCCTCGCTTGGCGCGATGACCAATCTGATGTGCCGTGGCCGTAAACGTGGTCTTGCCGGCGTCATCGCCACGCAGCGATTGGCCAAGCTTGCCAAGAACGTGGCCGCGGAAGCCTCGAACTTCCTGATGGGCCGCACTTTCCTTGATATCGACATGGCGCGCGCGGCCGATCTGCTCGGCATGGATCGGCGGCAGGCGGAAATGTTTCGCGATCTTCAGCGCGGCAATTTCGTGGCGCTCGGCCCGGCGCTGTCGCGCCGTCCGCTGCCAATCGTCATTGGGTCGGTGGAAACCTCGGCCCGGTCCTCTTCACCGAAGCTGATGCCCCTGCCGGATGCGCCGCAGGACGTCGAAGACCTGATTTTTACGCCGGACCCGGAAGAGTTCACGCGCGCTGCCGTGCGCCGCACGCCGCCCTCGCCACGGCCAACCACGGATATTCTCGCAGAGCTCTCCCGTTCCACACCCGCCGCAGTCGGCCCAACACCTGAGCAATCGCCGCGCGCAGGCCAGCCGGAAATGACGCCGGAGGAGCGCGAGGAAAAGATTTCGGCGGTTCTCGTTGAAATTCTCGACGACCCGCAATCGGCCTATCGCACGGACGCGGTCCTCTACCAGGACTTTCTGGTGCGCGCCCGTATGCGCCGCATTCCCGGAACGCCGATGACGCTGGCGGAATTCCGCCGGCAGGTGGCGATTGCGCGCTCCGGCGTGGATGCGGAGATGGCGGCAAGCGAAGGCTGGCAAAAGGCGCTGGAGCTTTCGACCTCGGTTTCCGATGACCTGCAGGGTGTTTTCCTGTTGCTGGTCAAGGCGGCGCTTGGCGAAGAGCCTTGCCCGTCGGATGCCCGGATCGCCCGCGCCTACGGCACCCACTCCGCCCGCCGCGCGCGGCGTCTGCTCGGTTATTTCGAGGAGAAGGAGCTTGTGGTGGTCCATGCCGATTTCTCAGGCAAGCGGATCGTGGCATTTCCCGATCTCGACGCAAAAACCGCACCCGGCGATGCGGATGCGGCTGAGGATAATGCAAGGCTGGCGGCTGAGTGAGGTTGATAGGGTTCCTTCATGGAATAACCTTTCCGTCATGCCGGGCTTGATCCGGCATCCAGCCGCGGCGCGTCTGCGCCGGGAGAAGAGTCTAACGCGATCAAGGACTTGATCGCGCTGGACCCCGGATCAGGTCCGGGGTGACGGCATATGTATTGTGTGTTGGTGCCAGACTTGTCCTTAACGGACGCTCTTCATCAATTTGAGGCGGCACAATCGCCGCCTCCTTGCTCATCCTTACTCTATGGCCTTCGCTTCTTTCCGCGTCGCAATCAGCGAGCCGATGATGCCGGTTGCGAGGATGGCGACGGTGACGCCGAGCGAAATGGCCGGCGGGATCTTGGCGATGCCGAGCATGTCGGCCACGAAAATCTTCGAACCCACGAAGACCAGAACCGCAGCCAGCGCATATTTCAGATAGGCGAAGCGATGGATCAGGGCGGCAAGCGCAAAATAGAGGGCGCGCAGGCCAAGGATCGCGAAGATGTTCGAGGTATAGACGATAAACGGATCGGTGGTGATCGCGAAGATCGCCGGGATCGAATCGACCGCGAAGATCAGGTCGGCGATTTCGACCATGATGAGCGCCAGAAAGAGCGGCGTCACGAAGGTCTTCAGTTTTCCGGTCGCCTCATCGGTTTCCTTGACGAAGAATTTCTCGCCATGCAGCTTCTCCGTTACCGGCAGGCGGCTGCGAAGGAATTTCAGGATGCGGTTATTGCCGATATCGTTCTCGTCATGATCGGAGGAGAACAGCATCTTGAGGCCCGTGAAAACGAGGAAGGCCGCGAAGAGATAAAGCACCCAATGGAAGTTTTCGACAATGGCCGCGCCGCCGGCGATCATGATGCCGCGCAGGACGATGACGCCGAGGATGCCCCAGAGCAGCACGCGGTGCTGGTACTGTCGGGGAATGGCGAAGTAGGAGAAGATCATGGCGATGATGAAGATATTGTCCATCGCCAGGCTTTTTTCGACCACGAAGCCGGTCACATATTCCATGGCCGACTGCTGGCCGGACTGATACCAGATCCAGCCGCCAAAGGCCAAGCCGATGACAATATAGAAGCCTGACATCAGCAGGCTTTCACGAACGCCGATTTCCTTGGAGTTCTTGTGCAGCACGCCGAGATCGAGCGCGAGCAGGCCAAGGACGAGAGAAATAAAGACAGCCCACATCCAGGTGGGTGTGCCGAGAAAATCCGATAGAAAAAAGTCCATCAGTCAACCTTTAGCCGGACGAGGTTGGCTTTACGGATGGGGAACGTGTGTCAAAAATCTACGTGGCCCCATCCTTAACAAACTCGACATCACGTGTTGTCCGGTAACACGCCAGAGGGGCCCGAGTTCTGATCACGATGGAGAGATGGGTGGGCACTTTCGCTTTTCAAGAGGAGACCTCAGAAAAAGCGAAAAGCCTTGTTTGACAAAACCGTGAAAGCTCTGTAGAAGCCGCCCCAACGCCGGGCAGTGATGTCCGGTGTGTTTTGTTGACTGCCCTGCAGTTTAAGAACTGACGTTCGGCGGTCAATATCACCGACATGTCCCGTGGTTTCTCCATTTGCATGTGAGAAGCCTGTCAGAGGCCCTGAAACGGGCTTCAGAGGAGGGCGTGTTTCCTTAACCGGTCTGGCAACAGGCCGGCATAACCTTTTGAGAAGGAAATACGATGAGCAAGCGCGAATCGGCTAAGTATAAAATTGACCGCCGCATGGGCGAAAACATCTGGGGCCGTCCGAAGTCCCCGGTTAACCGCCGCGAATACGGCCCGGGCCAGCACGGCCAGCGCCGCAAGGGCAAGATGAGCGACTTCGGCACGCAGCTGCGCGCCAAGCAGAAGCTCAAGGGCTACTACGGCGAACTGCGCGAAAAGCAGTTCCGCGCCACCTTCGACGAAGCAAACCGTCGCAAGGGCGATACTTCTGAAAACCTGATCGGCCTGCTCGAGTCGCGTCTGGACGCCATCGTCTACCGCGCCAAGTTCGTTCCGACCGTTTTCGCTTCGCGTCAGTTCATCAACCATGGCCACGTCACGGTTAACGGCGTTCGCGTCAACATCGGTTCCTACCGCTGCAAGCCGGGCGACGTTATCGAAGTTCGTCAGAAGTCCAAGCAGCTCGTCACCGTTCTGGAAGCCGTTCAGCTCGCTGAGCGTGACGTTCCCGACTACATCGAAGTTGACCACAACAAGATGGTTGCGACCTACGCCCGCGTTCCGTCGCTTTCCGACGTTCCGTACCCGGTCGTCATGGAACCGCATCTGGTCGTCGAATTCTACTCGCGTTAATCGACGCGTTTCAGTATTGAGAAAGCCGCCCTTCGGGGCGGCTTTTTTGTTTGCTGGGGAAGGCTTTGCATGCAGGACATTCAGGCGATCGTTGATTCCATCTATGACAGCATGCTGCCGAGACTGGGTGAGGGGAAGGTCGCGGATTACATTCCCGAACTCGCCAAAGTCGATCCCAACCAGTTCGGTATTGCCATCACCACGGTCGATGGAACGACCTATACGGCCGGCGATGCGCTGACACCGTTTTCAATCCAGAGCATTTCCAAGGTCTTCATGCTGACGCTTGCGCTCGGCAAGGCAGGTGAGACCGTGTGGAACCGGGTGGGGCGCGAACCGTCCGGATCGTCGTTTAACTCCATCGTCCAGCTGGAGCACGAACACGGAATCCCGCGCAATCCCTTCGTGAACGCCGGTGCTATCGTGGTGACGGATATCGTTCTTTCCGGCCATCAGCCGCGTGAGGCGATCGGCGAGCTTCTGCGTTTTGTCCGTTATCTCGCCGATGACGATACGATCAGCATCGACGATACGGTGGCGAAATCGGAGCAGGCGACGGGTTTCCGCAATTTTGCGCTCGCCAATTTCATGCGTTCCTTCGGCAATCTACATCATCCCGTGGAATATACGCTCGGCGTTTATTTCCATCAGTGCGCGCTTTCCATGACCTGCGCGCAGTTGTCCCGGGCTGGCCTGTTTCTGGCCAATCGCGGCCGTAACCCGCTCACCGGGCACACGGTCGTCTCGGACCGTCGTGCGCGACGTATCAATGCGCTGATGCTGACCTGCGGGCACTATGACGGATCGGGTGATTTCGCCTATCATGTCGGCCTGCCGGGCAAGAGCGGCGTTGGCGGCGGCATCATGGCCGTGGCGCCGGGCAAGGCGTCGATTGCGGTCTGGTCGCCGGGCCTCAACAAGGTCGGCAATTCGGCGCTCGGGTCACAGGCGCTGGAATTGCTGGCGACGAAAACCGGCTGGTCCGTATTCGGGGCTTGATCTTACCGGCGTATGGGGGCATTGCCTGCATGAAGAACGGCAGTCGTGCCGGAGCGAGATGATTATGAACATTCTCACCAAGATTGATGACATGGAGGAGCAGATCGGGGCCGATCGGGACTCGCCTGAAGAAGCTGGTAACTCGCATCCGCTGTTCGACAATGCGCCACGATCGGTCTCGTTCAACAAGCTGCGCAAGCGGCTCCTGCGCAACGTCCGCCAGGCCTTTGAAGATTTCGGCATGCTGAATGGCCAGAAGCGCTGGTTGGTCGGCCTTTCCGGCGGCAAGGACAGTTACGGTCTTCTGGCGCTGCTGCTCGATCTCAAATGGCGCGGCCTGCTGCCGGTGGAACTGATTGCCTGCAATCTCGATCAGGGACAGCCGAACTTCCCAAAGCATGTCCTGCCAGAGTATCTGGCGAAGATCGGCGTTGCCTATCGCATCGAATATCGTGACACCTATTCGGTGGTGAAGGAGAAGGTGCCCTCCGGCGGCACCTATTGTTCGCTCTGTTCGCGGCTCAGGCGCGGCAATCTCTACCGCATTGCGCGGGAGGAGGGCTGCGACGCACTGCTGCTCGGTCATCACCGTGAGGATATTCTCGAAACCTTCTTCATGAACTTCTTCCATGGCGGCCGTCTGGCGGGCATGCCGGCGAAGCTTCTGAACGACGAGGGCGACCTGATGGTCATGCGCCCGCTTGCCTATTGCGCCGAAGAAGACATGGCGAAATTTGCGGCCGCAATGGAGTTTCCAATCATTCCCTGCGACCTTTGCGGCTCGCAGGACGGGCTTCAGCGCAACGCCATGAAGGAAATGCTGGCGGATATCGAGCGGCGTATGCCGGGCCGCAAGGATGTGATGCTGCGGGCGCTGGCGCATGTGAACCCTTCGCATCTCCTCGATCCCAAGCTTTTTGATTTTTCGGCGCTTTCTGTCACGGCGGCGTCATCTGAAGAGCCTAGGGAGGCCCACCCTCCCTTATGAAGAAGTACCCTTCGCGATGACCCTTTCCGATAAAGATATCGATTTCCTCATTTCCACCGTTGCCGCAGCCGGTACGGATGAGATCATGCCCCGCTTCAGGAACCTGGGCGCTGGCGCCATCTCCGAAAAGACATCCGCCGTCGACCTTGTCACCGAGGCCGATATTCTCGCCGAGAAGGTGATGACCGCCGCGCTGCTTCAGCGATTTCCCAAGGCGCATATTGTCGGCGAGGAGACCTATGAGGCTGACCCATCAGTCATTCCCGCCCTTGCCGATGCACCGCTCGCCTTCGTGATCGACCCAATCGATGGCACGTTCAATTATGCTTCCGGTTTTCCCGCCTTTGGCACCTTGCTTGCGGTCACCGTGAAAGGTGAGACGGTTGCGGGCTTCATTCACGATCCCGTCATGGGCGATACAATCGTCGCACTGAAAGGCGAGGGTGCCCATCTTCACCGAAAGAACGGCTCGCAGGCAAAGCTGAGGGTCGCCGATGCCGCCCCGCTCTCCGATATGGTCGGCATTTTTTCGTGGGGTCACAGCCATCCCGATCGCCGGCCGGTGATCGCCGCCAATATGGCGAAGATCAAGATGGCATTGTCGCTCAACTGCTCGGCGCATGAATACTGGCTCGCCTCGGCTGGCAAGCTGCATTTCATCGGCCACGAAAAGCTGATGCCATGGGATCATCTCGCCGGTGTTCTCATTCACCAGGAAGCCGGCGGCTACACGGCGCGATTCGACGCGACGCCCTATCGGCCCGGCCACACCGCCGGCGGCATCCTGTCGGCTCCCGACAAGGAGAGCTGGAAGATGCTGCGCCGGGAAATCGTCGCTTTATAAGACTGACGCTCAGAAGGAAGGATATCGCCCATGGCCATCGAACTCGACATCGCCTCTCTTGCCAATGCACTCCAGGAGGCGGCGGCCGTGGAAATCCTGCCCCGGTTCCGCAATCTCGGCGAGGGCGATGTCAGGATAAAGTCCGAGGCGATCGATCTCGTGACAGAAGCCGACGAGGCCGCCGAGCGGCTGATCCGGGCTCGCGTGCAGGAGATCATGCCCGATGCGCTGTTCGTCGGTGAAGAGGCTGTGGCGGCGGATGCTTCACTGCTCGGCAAGCTGGCCGATGCCGATCTGGCTGTCGTGGTCGATCCCATCGACGGCACCTACAACTTTGCGTCCGGCCTGCCGCTCTTTGGCGTGATGATGAGCGTCATCTCCAAGGGTGAGACCGTTGCCGGTCTGATCTTCGACCCCATGGGCAATGACTGGGCGATTGCCGAAAAGGGCTCCGGCGCATGGCTGTGCAGTGCCGATGGCGCGCAGACCCAAATGTCGGTCGTGCCGGCCCCTGAGCTGTCGCAGATGGTCGGCATCGCCAATACCGGCTATTTCGACGTGGAGACGCGCCGCAAAATTTTGATGAACCTTGCGGATGTGCGGCTCTTCACCAGCTATCGCTGCGCCGCGCATGAATATCGCCTGTTTTGTGGCGGTCACATGCATTTCCTGATGTATAACAAGCTGATGCCCTGGGACCACCTGGCCGGCACGTTGATCTCGCAGGAATCGGGCGCCTATGCCGCTCGCCTCGACGGTTCGCCCTATCTGCCGCGCCATCTGGATGGCGGGCTGTTGCTTGCGCCTGACCAGCAGACATGGGAATTGTTGCGGGAGAAGATTTTCACGGTGTGAGGTGGCCGATTGGGCCGGCCGGCAAGGCTTTCTCGCGTCATGCCGGACTAGATCCGGCATGCAGTAGCCGCGCGTCTGCGCGGGGGACAGACTCTTTTCAGCCCAAGGACTTGGGCTGGCTGGAGCCCGTATCGGGTCCGGAGTGACGGAATGCATAGGACGTGAACCGTCAAACAAAAAGGGCGCGGAACAGAATTCCGCGCCCTTTGTCATTTCTAGGTAACATCAGTGCGTGGGCTTGTTATGCGCCTGAAACAGCACACCCTTTTCGCCGATCAGCACGAAGATCAGGCCGATGATCGAAACGATGAAGAAACCCGCGACCATCGGCAGGGCCGTCCCATCGAAGGCCTGGCCGATAGCGGCGCCGATCAGCGAACCGCCAACTGTTCCCATGAAGCCGATGACCGAAGAGGCGGTGCCGGCGACGTGGCCAAGCGGTTCCATGGCGAGCGAGTTGAAGTTCGAGCCGATCCAGCCGAACTGGAACATGGCAAGCGCAAAGAACACGATGAAGATGGCAAACGGCATCGGTTCCGGACCGATCATTTGCACCACCAGCCACAGGAAGGTGATGGCGATGAAGCCGAGCAGTGAGCCGTGCGAGAGCTTGCGCATGCCTATCCGGCCAACCAGCTTCGCATTGATGAAGGACGAGAAGGCCATGAACAGGGCAACGCCAGCAAAAGCCGCCGCAAACCACGCGCCAAGGCCATAGATGCCCTTATAGACCTGCTCGGCCGAGTTGATGAAGCCGAATAGCGCACCGAAGATGAAGGTGCTCGACAGCGTGTAACAGAGCGCAATGCGGTTGGTGAGCACGATCTTGAAGCCGGCGAGCACCGAACGGGCAGTGAAGGGCCTGACATCATCCGGATGCAACGTTTCCGGCAGGCGGAAATACATCCATGTCGTTACGATGGCAGCAATGCCGGCCATGAACGCGAAGATGAGGTGCCAGTTGCCGAAGAAGAGCACGATCTGGCCGGTGCCAGGTGCGATGACCGGAACGACCATGAAGACCATCATGATCAGCGACATGACTTCCGCCATCTGCCGGCCGCCGTAGATATCACGCACGATCGAGATGGTGATGACGCGTGTTGCCGCCGAGCCAATGCCCTGAATGAAGCGCAGGAACAGGAGGCCGGCGAATGACGGCACGAAGACCACGGCAATGGCGGAGATGATATAGATGGCCAGACCGACGAGCATCGGCTTGCGCCGACCGAAACGGTCCGAAATCGGCCCATAAAGAAGCTGTGCGATACCGAAGCCGAGAAGATAGGTGGAAATCACATATTGGCGATGGTTCTCGTTCTCGACGCCCAGCGAGGCGCCGATTTGCTGAAGACCGGGGAGCATGATGTCGATGGCGAGTGCATTGAGCGCCATCAACATGGCGGCGAGCGCAATGAATTCCGTGCGCCCCATCGAGCCAGCGCGCGACGTGGTGGATTGTGAAAGTTCTGTCACAGGATTGCCCCAAAAAGAACGGCAAAGGCGTTGCATGAAGCAACGCCTGGCATAATTTCTGACAATCAGGGTGGGCCGGTTAAACCGGCCGAAATCAGGCCGCGCCGCGGACGCTGATACCCTGTTCTTGGAAGTGGCTCTGCAATTCGCCGGACTGGAACATCTCTCTCACGATGTCACAGCCACCAACGAACTCACCCTTGACGTAGAGCTGCGGGATGGTTGGCCAGTTGGAATAGTCCTTGATGCCCTGACGGATGTCGGCATCGGCCAGCACGTTGATACCCTTGTATTCAACGCCGAGATAATCGAGGATCTGTACCACCTGGCCGGAGAAACCGCATTGCGGAAACTGCGGGGTGCCCTTCATGAAAAGAACGATATCGTTGCTCTTCACTTCGCTGTCGATCATGTCGTGAATGCCGCTCATAGGCCTATTCCTTTCACATGCGGTTCAAGGCCGCTGCTTTCTGTTAGCCTCTAAATAACATGTCGCGGCGCGATTTCCACCCGGAAAGCATAAAAAATACGTCTCCGTCGCATGACAAGACAGGCTAAATCCGACCCGCAGCTTTTATTTGTACCGCTGCCGGCTTCGGGCCGCTGCGGTGCGCCTTTTGCTCACCTGTTTGCGGGCTGGCTTCGGTTTAACGGCGGCCTTGATCGCGGCTTCCAGTACGGAGCCGAGGATACCGCCGGCGGCAGAGCCGGTGCTTTTCGTCCGGCGCGCGCGGCGCGTCTTGCGAATGCCGGTCTTGGTCAGCACTTCGGCGAGAGCGCCTTTTACGACGCCGTTGAGCAATTGATCGACGATGCCAGACAAATTTCCCTCGCCATTAAATAAACCATATTTCCGTCGCGTTTTTTACTATACGTGCATCGCCCACTGTATCAAGCGATCCTTTCGGGTGTCTCGAGCCTGAAGGTTTATGCATGCCGCGCGTCAAGTCACGCCTCGTACTTTATTTCCCCGGTTTCGATCCACTCGATGCGGCGGCCCACCATTTGAGGTATCAAAGGGCTGCGACGCTTGCCGGCAAGACGTGGGATGTCAATTATACCGTGGGGCCGGTTGAAAGCAGGCCTGCGGGGCAGGCGTTCACCGTGGTGGCTGCCGCAGGTGACTGGCAGACGCAGTCCGATATTTTCGTCTATGACCATAACGACGTCATATCCGAGCTGCGGGCTGCGCCCGTGTGGCGGCAGATCTGGCTCGGTTTCAGAGCCGGCGCAGGCATCATAGCCGAGGGCGGCGCCGGCCGCTATCTGCGCCACGCCTGGCGGTTTGGCCTGTTCTTCATCTTTCCGTTTCTGCTGATGCTGACCGGTGCCGCGCTTGCGGTGAGCATTGCACTTTCCCCCTGGCTTTTCGCTTTGCCGTTCTGGCTCTTTATAATCAGCGTCCCAGCGGCTGCCCTGTTTTTCGTCAAAGCCTTTCTGCCATTTGCCGAGCGGTTTCACACCCTGCATCTTTACGCGGACTGGCGCTTTGCGCTCGCGGTCGGCCGCGATGAACCGATTGCGCGAAACTGGATCGAGGCGAGGGCGGGGTTTGCCTTGAAGGCGCTCGAGCAGCCATCGGATGAGGTTCTGGTCGTATCGCACAGCATGGGGGCCAGTCTGGCGCTCGCCGTCATCGGCCGCGCGCTGGAACTGAGGCCCGATGCGCTTGATGGCCGCAAGCTGTCATTCGCGACGCTGGGTGGCGCGGCTTTGCAATGCGCGTTCCTGTCCAGCGCCACGCGGCTGCGGGAGAGCGTGGGCGCAATTGCGCGTCACCCTGAGGTGACATGGTTTGATATCCAGTGTCTGACCGATCCGATCCATCTTTATCGCTGTAACACGGTGGCGCTGACGGGGCACCGCGACGCACCGCAGCCGAAGATCGTGCCGATCCGTTTCAAGCATTCGCTTTCGCCGGAGCGGTACAAAAAGAACAAGCGCAATTTCCTGCGCATGCATCGGCAATATGTGCTGGGGCCGGACCGAAAGTCGGGTTACGACTTTACCCTGCTGACGGCGGGCCCCCTGCCTGCCGCATCCTTTGCCGACCTCGACTCTCAGACGCCGCCTGTTCTTTAGAGTGTTTCGGTCTTTTCGAAAGCGGAGCGCGGTGTTCGAGTTCCCCCTTGCTCTCTCCGTCGTGCGAAGTCCCCTTGGCGGAAACAAGTTTCCCCGTCGCGCAGACGCGCGTCGGCTGGATTACGGCTCCGGGCCGAAATGACTGTTGTAAGAGGCTGGCCCCATGCAACTACCATTGAGGCAGCGACTGCAACTCGCAGAAAAAGCAGAGCGTCTAAAAGTAACGATGACATCTGACAGAAAAAGGCCCGCGTGAGAGCGTCACGCGGGCCTTTTTAATCCTCAGGTCTTTCAGCCGATCGGACAGAAAACAGCGATTGACAGCATCGTCATTCCGGCGCCGAGGTCTGCAGGGCGAGGGCGTGCAGAACGCCGCCCATATTGCCTTTCAGCGCGTCATAGACCATCTGGTGCTGTTGCACGCGGGTCTTGCCCTTGAATGCATCTGCCACGACTTCCGCCGCGTAATGATCGCCATCACCGGCCAGATCGCGGATCGTGACCTTTGCCCCGGGAATTCCCGCCTTAATCATGTCTTCAATGTCGCCGGGTTTCATGGGCATGGTGTTTCTCCTTAATTCATTCTGCGGCGACTAGAGTTTCGCCGTCCATGAACTGAGGGAACCACGATTCATAGGCCGAGTGCAATTCTTTAATCTCGACGGCGCGCGCCGTGCCCAGCTTTACAGCGGAGCCGCCGGTAACACCGATGTTGGCGCAGGAAACGCCTGCCGCCTTGGCGGCCGCCTGCACCTTGTCGAGATCGGTTTTCTTGACGGTGAGGACGTAACGGCCCTGGTCTTCGCCATAGAAGGTGAGGACCGGGTTGTGGCCTTCGACCGCATCGATAGTCGCGCCGATGCCGGAGGCAATCGCCATCTCTGCAACGGCGAGGGCGAGGCCACCGGACGAGCAATCGTGAACGGCGGTGGCAAGGCCATCGGTGATGACGCCACGCACGAAATCGCCGTTCTTCTTTTCAGCGTCGAGATCGACATGCGGCGCCGGGCCATCGGTGCGGCCGTGAATGTCACGCATGTACACCGACTGCGCGATGTGGGTGCCGAGGCCGGCAGGCGCACCAACAAGCAGCACTGCTTCGTCAGCGGCGGCAAAACGGATGCGCGCCATACGGCCCCAATCCTTCAGGAGGCCAACGCCGCCGATGGTGGGGGTGGGCAGGATCGCCTGGCCATTGGTCTCGTTATAGAGCGAGACGTTGCCGGAAACGATCGGGAATTCCAGCACGCGGCAGGCTTCGCCGATGCCCTTGATGGCATGGACCAGCTGGCTCATGATCTCGGGCTTTTCCGGATTGCCGAAATTGAGGTTGTCAGTGGCCGCGAGCGGCAGGGCGCCGGTTGCGGTAATGTTGCGCCAGCATTCGGCGACGGCCTGCTTGCCGCCCTCGAACGGATCAGCCTCGACATAACGCGGGGTGACGTCGGAGGAGAAGGCGAGCGCCTTCTTTTCATGGCCTTCGACGCGGACCACACCGGCGTCGCCGCCCGGCAGCTGCAGGGAGTTGCCCTGGATCAGCGTGTCATACTGCTCGTAGACCCAGCGGCGCGAGGAATTGTTGGCCGAACCGACGAGCGATACCAGCGCGTCGGCGATATCGGCAGCGGGGACGTCGTTTTCCGCAAGTGGGGCGGGCACCTTCGCCGGTGTCCACGGGCGGTCATATTCGGGAGCCTGATCGCCCAGTTCCTTGATCGGCAGGTTGGCGACTTCCTCGCCATTGTGAATGACGCGGAAACGCAGGTCGTCGGTTGTCTTGCCGACGATGGCGAAGTCCAGACCCCATTTCACGAAGATCGCCTTGGCGACTTCTTCCTTGGAGGGCTCGAGAACCATGAGCATGCGCTCCTGGCTTTCGGACAGCATCATTTCGTAAGCTGTCATGCGCTCTTCACGAACAGGCACGGCATTGAGGTCAAGTTCGATACCGAGATCGCCTTTTGCGCCCATTTCCACGGCCGAGCAGGTAAGGCCGGCGGCACCCATGTCCTGAATGGCGATGACCGCACCGGTCTTCATCAGCTCAAGGCAGGCTTCCAGCAGGCACTTTTCGGTGAAGGGGTCGCCGACCTGAACGGTCGGGCGCTTCTCTTCGATCGATTCGTCGAATTCGGCCGACGCCATGGTCGCGCCGCCGACGCCGTCGCGGCCGGTCTTTGCGCCGAGATAAACCACCGGCAGGCCCACACCCTTGGCTTCCGAGAGGAAGATCGCGTCTGACTTGGCAAGACCGGCGGCGAAGGCGTTGACGAGGATATTGCCGTTATAACGCGGATCGAATTCCACTTCGCCGCCGACCGTCGGCACGCCGAAGGAGTTGCCGTAGCCGCCGACACCGGCAACGACGCCAGCCACGAGGTGGCGGGTCTTCGGGTGGTCGGGCGCGCCGAAACGCAGCGCGTTCATGGCGGCAATAGGGCGTGCACCCATGGTGAAGACGTCGCGCAGAATGCCGCCGACGCCGGTCGCCGCACCCTGATAGGGCTCGATATAGGACGGGTGATTGTGGCTCTCCATCTTGAAGACAACGCAGTCACCATCGTCGATATCGACAACGCCGGCGTTTTCGCCGGGGCCCTGGATGACGCGCGGGCCCTTGGTGGGCAGCGTCTTCAGCCACTTCTTGGACGACTTGTAGGAGCAGTGCTCGTTCCACATGGCCGAGAAGATGCCAAGCTCGGTGAAGCTGGGCTCCCGTCCGATCAGGTCGAGGATACGCTGGTATTCGTCGGGCTTCAGCCCGTGGGATGCAACGAGTTCCGGGGTGATCTTGATGGAGTTTGAGATAGACATAGGTCTCACGCGGTTCGAGCCGAGGAAAGTTTCCGGTTCTTTAGCGCAAGAGGCTCAATGGTGCGACAGGAAAATGCGCCTGTTTGCTGGCTAAAGATGGGTTTTTGCCGTTATTCCACGGCCGTGTCCGATCTTTTGCCAGCGACGGGCCGGGTCACGCAACGCTCTCATAACCGGCGGAGCCGTTGTCGAGCAGGTGCCGCAGGATGCCAAGGGCACGGGTCAACTCTTGCTGGTTCGAGGGGCCGGACAGGCTGACGCGCACGCGGTGGAAAACCTTGTCCGTTCGGCCGGCCTTGAACTCATCCTCGTCGTCGATCAGCACCCCTTCTTTCATCGCCGCATTGCGGAAGGTACCGGAAAGCCAGGGTTCGGGCAGTCTCAGCCACAGAAAGGCGATATCCGGCAGCGAGTTGAACTCCAGCCCGGCAAAAGCCTCGCGGGCAATCGCTTCCCGCTGGTTGATCTCGGCGAGACAGTCCTTGCGAATATCATGGGCGTCGCCGCTATTGACGAGGCGTGCATTCAGTTCCGCCAGCATGAAGGGCAGGCCGCCCGTCAGCATCGAGTGGGAGATGCGGATGCGCGACGAATATTGCGCCGGGCAGGCGACCCAGCCGCCACGCACGCCGGCGGCGACGGATTTCGACAGGCCGCCGACCACGAAGGTGATGTCGGGTGCGAACTCAGCGATCAGGGGGATCGCCTCGCGCGTCATTGCACCGTAGAGATTGTCCTCGACGATCCAGACGCCGTATCGACGGGCGATGTCGGCAATTGCGCGGCGGCGGTCTTCCGGCAGGGTGGCGCAGGTCGGGTTCTGACCCGCAGACATCAGGAAGATCATCTTGGGATGCTGCTGCGCGCAGACCCGCTCAAAATCCTCGGGGATGATGCCGTTTTCATCCGCATCGACCAATGTCACCCGCCTTCCGGCAAGGGCGGCGCTGCGGCTGATATGGGAATAGGTGACCTGTTCGAAGACGATGCGGTCGCCCGGGGCGGTCATGGCCGTCACCACACTCATGACCGCCGCGTGGGCGCCCAGCGTCGAGACGATGTTTTCCGGCTTCGGCGTCCATCCGTTTTGTGAAAGCCAGCGAGCGCCAGCCTTACACCAGTTATCCGGGAAGGAGCGGGCGTAATTGGTGATGTCATAACCATGGTCGCGCGTCAGTGCCTCAACATGACGGGCGATCACCACGCTCTGGCCGACATCCGGCGCGGCCGTCGTGTTCAGGCGATATTCGCCGGTGGCCTCGATAGCATGACGGGTGCTGCCGAAGGCGGAGGCGACCTGCTCCATTGAAGACGAGGGTGCCGGCGTCTTGCGTTCGTTGACATAGGTACCGCGACCGACTTCGCCGCTGACGAGGCCGCGTTCGTGTATCAGCGCATAAGCGCGGCTGATTGTTCCGATTGTCACCCCAAGATCGTAGGCGAGGTTGCGCTGGGGTGGCAGTTTCGCGCCAGCCTGTAGCGTACCATCGGAAATCGCGCCTTCGATGCTGTCGGCAAGGCGCAGATAAATCGGGCCGTCGCCCTCGGTGATATCGGGAAGCCAATTTGTCATGGTGACAATTTATGCATTGTATCTGCGTCAAAGTCAATTGTATTTATTGTCTGCATTGATTGAAGATCAACGAACGGAGACAATAGGTGCAATATGCGCAAGATGGATCAATACCTTTCGACAGCGGATACACTCTATCCTGATGGCTACGAACGGGAACGCGTGTTCCGCGATGCCGGCGACATGGTCGCACCGGCGCCGTATCCGGCCAAGATCGCCCGCACGCTCATTGGTCGCATGATTGCGGGCATGTTGAACTGGCAGCAGAAACGGCGGGGACGGCTCGCATTGCGAGAATTGTCTGACGATCTTCTGGAAGATATCGGCATTTCACGCGAGGAGGCGTCTCGCGAGGCCGCAAAGTCCAGGCTTCTTTCCTGGCCAACACGATCGTTTTGATTTTTGTCGGAGTGCGGCGCCTTCTTTCCCCGGCGCCATCAGCCATTCGGCAGCCCGCCACGCCAATCCCAACCGGCGTTGGCGGGTTTTTTTATGGGCTATCACGGCACGCGGCAAGCGCCGCGGCTGCTTCCCGTCATTCCCAGGACAGCCGTGCCACAAGACCGAGGATGACGTCTTCGATGTAGGCGTATGCGAAATCAGCAGCCCTTGCCGCCGTTCGCCCAGCGCTTGACGTCGGTTGCGATGCGGCCGGACATGGGTTCGTTCATGACGGGACCGAAGGCGTCGAGCTTTGCCGGGTTGCCCTCGGCCTGCACCACGAGCATGGGGCGCGATTCCGGGCTGTTGCGCGGCACGAGCAGAATGCGCGGACGGCCGGAGAAGGAGTTGAGTTCCGGCGCTAGGCGATAGGCCTTGAAGGCGGGGTCGCCCGACTTGAACCAGCAGGCATTGGCGCCGAGCGCGATCCGCTCCATGGTGGGGAGGGCCGCGCGCGAGACCGAGCTTGTCGGCTGTGGTTTCGGCTGACAGGCGGCCAGGGTCGCTGCGGCCAGAAACAGTCCGGTCGCCTTGAGGGCATTCGATCGAAGAGCATAAGACATCAGGTCATCCAGAAGAGAGGGCCAAAACGACGCCGTCAGCCGGCATCAAAAAAGGCGGGCTTGAGGCCCGCCCGTCTGTCAGGCTGCGATGACGCCAAGCGCCGAAGCAAAGAGGCCGCGGCCGTCATTGCCGCCGTGCGCAGCTTCGATCAGGTTTTCCGGGTGTGGCATCATGCCAAGAACGTTGCCTTTGGTGTTGATGACGCCGGCAATGTCGTTCAGCGAGCCGTTGGGGTTGGTGCCCTCTGCATAACGGAACACGACCTGGCCGTTGCCTTCAACAGACTTCAACTCATCCGTATCGAGGAAATAGTTGCCGTCATGATGGGCGACGGGGCAGCGCAGGATCTGGCCCTTGTCATAGGCGCGGGTGAATTCGGTGTCGTTATTGGCGACTTCGAGCTTCACTTCACGGCAGACGAATTTCAGCGAGGCATTCCGCATCAGGGCGCCCGGCAGCATGCCGGCTTCGACCAGAATCTGGAAGCCGTTGCAGACGCCGAGAACCTTCACGCCCTTTTCCGCCTTCTCGCGGATGGCCTGCATGACAGGCATGCGGGCGGCGATCGCGCCGCAGCGCAGATAATCGCCGTAAGAGAAGCCGCCGGGAATGACGATCAGGTCGACATCGGGAATGTCCGTTTCCGTCTGCCAGATGGTGACAGGCGCCTGACCGGAGATTTTCGTGAGAGCCGCGATCATGTCGCGGTCGCGGTTGAGGCCGGGAAGTTGGACGACAGCGGATTTCATGGACGGCGGCTCCTGGAGCTTAGAGAATGCTGATGGCGTAGTTTTCGATGACCGTATTGGCCAGCAGCTTTTCGCACATTGCCTTCAGGTCGGTTTCTGCCTTGGCCTTGTCGGCGCCTTCCAGTTCCAGATCGAAGACCTTGCCCTGGCGGACGTGGCCGACGCCATCAAAACCGAGGCTGCCGAGCGCGCCTTCGATTGCCTTGCCCTGCGGATCGAGAACGCCGTTCTTCAGCGTAACAGTCACCCGTGCCTTGATCACCTGATCTTCTCCTGATTTACCCTACGAGGCCAATATTATTTCACGAGCCGATATTACTTCACCAGAACAGGGCCGGTGCCGCGGATCGGTTCGTTTTCATTGATGATGCCGAGACGGCGCGCCACTTCGGAATAGGCTTCCACAAGCCCGCCCATGTCGCGACGGAAGAGGTCCTTGTCCATCTTTTTCTGGGTCTCGATGTCCCAGAGACGGCAGCTATCGGGCGAAATCTCATCGGCGAGGATGATGCGCATCATATCGCCTTCGAACAGCCGCCCGCACTCGATCTTGAAATCGACGAGCTGGATGCCGACGCCGAGGAAAAGGCCGGAGAGGAAGTCGTTGACGCGGATGGCAAGCGCCATGATGTCGTCAAGCTCGGCGGGGTTGGCCCAGCCGAACGCCGTGATGTGCTCTTCTGACACCATCGGGTCTTCGAGCTCATCCGACTTGTAATAGAACTCGATGATCGAGCGCGGCAGCACCACACCTTCCTCAATGCCGAGGCGCTTGGAAAGCGAGCCGGCGGCGACATTGCGCACGACGACTTCAAGCGGGATCATCTCCACTTCCTTGATCAACTGCTCGCGCATGTTGAGGCGGCGGATGAAGTGGGTGGGAATGCCAATCTTGTTCAGATGCGTGAACACATATTCGGAAATGCGATTGTTCAGCACGCCCTTGCCGTCGATGACTTCGTGCTTCTTCTTGTTGAAGGCGGTCGCATCGTCCTTGAAGAACTGGATAAGCGTGCCTGGCTCCGGACCCTCATAAAGGATCTTGGCCTTGCCTTCGTAAATACGGCGGCGACGGTTCATGATAGCAGGTCTCTTGGTTGACGCCGATTCTGGTGGCGTTGCGTTTTGTCTTTGAAGCGGTCCCATAAAGGAAAAGCATGCATTCTACAATGCGGCTGGCATATTTCCCTTCAATTCTTGTATCAGCGTCGGAGGCCGCTTCGGCTTCATCAAATGGGCGCGGGCAGGGCCGATGGTAACCTGCCTCTGTCCTCAGGGCTCAACCGCCTTCAGGCGGCTCAGGAACTGGGCGAAGACCATGCCGCCTTCTGGCCATGGCCCATGGCCGGATTCGGCATTGATATGGCCCGACATGCCGGCATCGATGAGCAACGAGCCCCAGGCGGCTGCGATGTCATCGGCGTGTTCGTAGGAGCCGAAGGGATCGTTGCGGCTGGCAATGGTGATCGTCGGAAAGGGCAGCGGATCGCGCGGGTAAGGCCCGAAGGTCATCAGATGCTTCGGCCGGATGTCGGGATTGGCGACATCAGGCGGCGCAACGAGAAGCGCGCCCGATACTTTCTTGCCGATTTCGGGCAGGGCATGGATCACGGTCGGAACGCCGAGCGAATGGGCGACGAGGACGACTGGCTTGCTGGAGGCATTGACCTCTTCGACCAGCCGGGCGACCCAATCTTCCTTCACGGGCTTCGACCATTCCGCCTGCTCGACACGGCGGGCGGTGGAGAGCTTGCGCTCCCAGCGGCTCTGCCAGTGGTCGGGGCCGGAATTGGTGTAACCGGGGACGATCAGGATATCTGCTTCTGAAACTTTCATGCGCCCATATCTGTGTTGTGATGCCGCCGCGATCAAGGCCGCGGCGGCATTAACGTCAAGTCTCGAGGTCGGTGCAAGTCTCAGGCGTTGCCGAAGACGCGGGTGAAGATCGTGTCGACATGCTTGGTGTGGTAGCCAAGGTCGAATTTTTCCCGGATGACCGCTTCAGGCAGAGCAGCGCGCACTTCCTCGTCGCCCAGCAGTTCCTCAAGGAAGTCCGCACCCTGTTCCCAGACCTTCATGGCGTTGCGCTGGACCAGACGATAAGCGTCTTCGCGCGATACGCCAGCCTGCGTCAGCGCCAGGAGAACGCGCTGCGAATGGACGAGACCGCGGAACTTGTTCATGTTCTTCAACATGTTGTCCGGGTAGATCACCAGCTTTTCGATGACGCCGGCCAGACGGTTCAATGCGAAGTCCAGAGTGACAGTCGTGTCTGGGCCGATCGCGCGCTCGACCGAGGAGTGGCTGATGTCGCGCTCGTGCCAGAGGGCAACGTTTTCCATGGCCGGAACGACCGACATGCGCACCAGGCGGGCAAGGCCCGTGAGGTTTTCAGTGAGAACCGGGTTACGCTTGTGCGGCATCGCCGACGAGCCCTTCTGGCCGGGAGAGAAGAACTCTTCCGCTTCCAGAACCTCGGTGCGCTGCATGTGGCGGATTTCGATGGCGACGTTTTCGATCGACGAGGCGATGACGCCGAGCGTCGCGAAGAACATGGCGTGACGGTCACGCGGGATGACCTGCGTCGAAACCGGCTCCGGGATAAGGCCGAGCTTTGCGCAGACATGTTCCTCGACGCGCGGGTCGATATTGGCGAAGGTGCCGACGGCGCCGGAGATCGCGCCGGTGGCGATTTCCGCGCGGGCATTCACAAGGCGCTCACGGTTGCGGTGCATCTCGGCATAGAAGCGGGCAAAGGTCAGGCCCATGGTTGTCGGCTCGGCATGGATGCCGTGGCTGCGGCCGATGCGCACCGTGTTCTTGTGTTCGAAGGCGCGGGTCTTCAGCGCGGTGAGTACGCGGTCCATGTCGGCGAGCAGTAGATCGGCGGCGCGCACGAGCTGGATGTTGAGCGTGGTATCGAGCACATCCGACGAGGTCATGCCCTGATGGACGAAACGGCTGTCGGGACCGACAAATTCTGCGAGATGGGTAAGGAAGGCGATGACGTCGTGCTTGGTCACGGCTTCGATCTCGTCGATGCGGGCGACGTCGAAGGTGGCGCTGCCGCCCTTTTCCCAGATGGTCTGGGCAGCCGACTTCGGAATGACGCCGAGTTCGGCCAGCGCGTCACAGGCATGCGCCTCGATCTCGAACCAGATGCGGAACTTTGTTTCCGGCGACCAGATGGCGACCATTTCCGGTCGGGAGTAACGAGGGATCATGGCAATGACTTTCTTAGTGGAGGAAATTTGCTGCCCGTTTAGCAAAGTGTTCCGCTAATCTCAATCTATCAAGCTGCATGGCTATGCCGCTCGTTGCGCAGGCCGGCAGAGGATTGCGCCGGCGGCCAGGACCGGAACAACGGCAAACGGAAAATAAAGGTCGAGGCCGAGAATTGCGAATTGATAGACTGCGCCGAGCGAGGTGAAGAGCTGCTGGAAGAACCAGATGCGGGACAAGGCCGGTGCGTGCCATTGCGCATAGAACACGCGGTATTCGAATGCGAACAGTGCTGCCGCAGCGGCGAGCGTGAAAAAAGGGACGGCGAGACAGGTCGCCGCAAAACGCAATGGCCCGGATGTCGAGGCAGGGAGAAAGCGGAGCGCTGTCAGCGCCAGCACCCAGCCGAAAAGACCGCCCGCGAAAAAAAGCGTGACGATATCGGCGGTGTGATCGGTTTCCAGCCTGTTGCGGAGATAGAGCCCAGCAGCGGCGGATGCAGCTGAACAGACGCCCCAAGCAAACGCGCCGAACAGGATGAGCAGAGCCGACAGAGACTTGTCACGGAAATCCATGCTGCTTTCCATGGCGATCCCCGACGCCCTGTTGTGCCGCATTCAGCCGGGTGGGTTAGGTCCGTCCGGCTTCCGCTGCCGAGCGCAGCAGGGCGACCGTTTTGCGATAGTCTTCGACACCATCGCCCTTGAAGACCGCCGAACCGGCGACCAGTGCATTGGCTCCGGCGGCAATGATATCACCTGCGGTCTGTGCCGTCACGCCGCCATCCACCTCCAGCTCGATTGGCCGCTGACCGATCATTGCCTTTGCCGCGCGAATCTTGTCGAGCATGGCGGGAATGAACTTCTGACCCCCAAAGCCGGGATTGACGCTCATGATCAGCACGAGATCGACATCATCGAGCACGTTCTCGATGACGGAAAGCGGCGTCGCAGGGTTGAGCGTCACACCGGCCTTGAGGCCAAGTCCGCGAATGGTCTGGAGCGAGCGGTGCAGGTGGGGGCCGGCCTCTGCGTGCACGGTGATGCTATCGCACCCGGCCTTGGCGAAGGCCTCGAGATAGGGATCGACGGGAGCAATCATCAGATGGCAATCGAAAAAGGCGTTGCTGTGCGGGCGAAGCGCCTTGATGACATCAGGGCCGAAGGAGATGTTCGGCACGAAATGGCCGTCCATGACGTCGAGATGGATCCAGTCAGCGCCGGCTTCCGTGACATCGGCGACTTCCTGTCCAAGCTTCGCGAAATTCGCAGCCAGAATGGACGGGGCTATGCGGATGGGCAGGGACATGGGGCAAACTCCTCTCGACGCGTTGCGTAAGCTGCCTTTAACACCAAGTATTCCGCTTTGAAACGGCCGGCCGCGCGGTTGTCCGTCGTTTTCAGACGCGTTTCATCGAATTTTTCGACAGGCACGATGTCTATTGTTTTTCGGCCCTGTCCACCGGTTCGAAGCGCTGACCGTTCCAGCGCTGCAGGCGATAGGGATTGTCCGTCAGGTCGTGCGATGCGGTGAAGCCGAGATCGCCGATGACGGTTTTAAAGACGGTGCCGCCAGCCAGGATTTCCGGCGCAGGTTTCGACTGCGCCTGCACGGCCTCTGCAAGCTGGGTGGTCAGTTCGGCCGCGGCATAGGCAGGCAGCACGTAACCCTCGGGCTCGATGCCTGCGCCGCGCAGTTCGGCCGCGACTGCCAGGGCGGAGGGCAATGTGTCATAGGCCGGGCGGGTGACGGCGAGCACACTGGCGGTCAGGGGGACGGGGTTATTGGCGGCATTCATCGCGTCGCCGCCCATGATGGTCAGGGCGAGGTTATCGGATGCGGCGTCCCTTGCGATGATGGCCACGTCGTTGCGCTCCGCGCCGATAAAGACGTGGGAGACGCCGGTGCGCGCTACCCGCCGGACCAGCGCCACCTGCTGTTCCTGATTGGGCCGCATCGTATCGCTGAACGTCGGCTTCAAGCCGTTTTCCTCCAATACCGAGCGGATGCGATCAACGAGTTCGCGGCTGTAGATCGTGCCATCATCTACCAGCCCAATCGAATGGCCTTTCCAGTCGCGCAGCATGATTTCTGCGATCCGGTCGGATTCGGCCCTGTCCGACGGGGCAAGCCGGAACAGCGGCCAGCCGTATTTCAGTGCGTCTTCCATCAGGATCGGTGCCCGGCTGGAAAGGGTGATCGCGGGTATGCCCGCTGCCTTTAAGGGCGGCAGGACACCCTGAAGCGTCTCGGTGCATAAAAACCCGATCGCAGCACTGACTTTGGCGGCGACCAGACCATCTGCAATCGCACCGCCGCTACCGTCTTCGCAGCTTTCGTGGATTTCAACGATATCAAGCCCGAGCTTTGCCGCCGCCGCCTTTGCGCCCTGCCGCACCTGCTGGCCGAGAAGCTCGTAAGGACCATTCTGCGGGGCGACGATGCCAATCGATGCCGCGCTCGCTGCGCCCGTAAAGGCAAAACCGGCGATAATCGTTAGCAGGCGAAGTGAAAGCATGACGTGATCGAAATCCTGTTGTCCCGGCTTGATGTTTATCGGCAACAGCAGGTTTTCCAAAGGAAAAATACGCCGATATCCCAGACATTCGCCCGAAGCACCTTGTCGACAACGTTCCTGGCGGGAACCGGTGCGCGACCGTGCGCCGCTTCTGGTTTTCGGCTTCCGCCCTTCAGCGCCACGAGATGTGCGTTTATGGGTGTATCAAAAACTGTCTCGCCCCGGACCGCTTAGTGTCTCAGTACGGCTCCAGCAGGTAAATCGACAACTGATAGGATTGGCAATTTGAAGTTGTTTTACTCGCCTGTAAATCAAGCCTGCAATTGCCTTTGATGTGTTTGTCCGCCCAACATTGTACACGTCGCCGTTGGGCGCCGTCATCAGGTTAAGGCAAGTACTTATATTGTTTTAGAAAAATAATACCTTCGAGGAATAGAGTATCAATTTGGAAAACATATTAATGGGCTTCGCGCTGGCTAAGTGCAGATTATAAATATGATAATTAATAACCACTTATGCAACCCGCTGATATATATTCGAAATACGTAAAGTTTGACACTGCCGTAAGGTTTATCTGGCCGCAATTTTTTCGCTTTTGCAAGCAGATTAGCTTGACGGAAAGTAGATCATTCGTTTAGATGAAGGCGTTTCAGGGGACGACTGAAATTGGCTTTAACGGCCTCGGAAGTGTTCCGGTTATAAGCACTGCCAGACTATATTGCGTTTATATTCTATGTTTTTCATCACGTATGAGCCGCTTCGGGAAACTGAAGCGGCTTTTTACATTTGGCTAATTCAATCAATTTAAAATTTAGTTTGGCCGGCCTTATGAAAAAGCCGTTCTTGCTTGCCCGCTTTCCGCAGGAGAGATTTGTCCTGGAAAATGGCTGTCGACCTTCCCCGAAACCGACCATCCAACGGAATTTCCGGCTTTCGCCACGCGTTTAGAGGGTGGCTTTGTGCGGTGTCGCACCGGTGCGTTTCAGCGTTGCGATAGCGTCCCTCGCAAAGGCGGAGAGCGGTTCAGGGAGCTCATCCATATCGAACCATTCAATGGCGGAAAGCTTGTCCGGCTCGGTCAAGGCAGGCTCGCCCTGCGCATTACGCGCAACAAACATCAGCGACACCCAATGGTGACGCTCTTCCTCATTGATATATTCGCTGTGGCAGAGAAAATCGATCTCGCCGATCGTGAGGCCGGTTTCTTCTTCGGCTTCTCGCCGGGCTGCGGCGAGGCAGGTTTCAAGATGATCGACCTTGCCGCCCGGAATACTCCAGTATCCGGCTTCCGGCGCCTTCAAGCGCCGGCAAAGCAGCACGCGGCCGTCCCTGACAATAGCAAGGCCAACACCAACACCCGGAAAATCAAGGCCTGGCTTGGCGGTCGGCGTCATGCTGTCCATCGATTGGTCAGGCCTTGGCGTTTGCCACGATCAGCATGAAAGCAGGGATATCGTCACCGAAACCAACCGGTGTCGGGCCATCGTCGTGGTCGCGATAGTGACGGCGGCGATCACGGTTGTCGTCATTGGCATGCAGCGGGTTGCGAATGTTCCGGTCGGAATTGCGCGGGGTCTTTTCCTGCCTGCGTTCTGCTTTCACCTTGTCGTCTCCATGAGCCGCGACGTCAGTGTCCGCAGCGGATTGTACACCCTGATTGATGTTTTCAACCGGCGCGGCATCGCGGCGGTTGCGCTCGCGGCCTCGGCCGCCTCGTTCCTTGCCCCGGCGGCCCGAATTGCTTTCGAAGCTTTCCATGGGCGCGGGAAGGGTGGAGAGGTCACCTTTCAGCCACTCGATCTTCTCGCCGATCAGTTTCTCGATGGCGTCCAGATATTTCGTGTCGCTCTTGGTGACGATGGTGAAGGCCTTGCCCGAGCGTCCGGCACGACCGGTACGGCCGATGCGGTGGACATAGTCTTCCGAGTGAATGGGAATATCGAAGTTGAAGACGTGGCTGACGTCAGGGATATCGAGGCCACGGGCGGCAACGTCGGATGCGACGAGCAGCTTCAGATTGCCGTCCTTGAAATTCTGCAGCATCGTCGTGCGCGAACGCTGGTCCATGTCGCCATGCAGCGCGCCAACGGAGAAGCCGTGACGATCGAGCGAGCGGAACAGATCGGCGACGTCCTTCTTGCGGTTGCAGAAGATGATCGCGTTCTTCAGCTCAGCCTCTTCGGCGCGGACCAGATCGCGCAGCACGGCGCGCTTCTCATAGTCCTTGTTGTGAGCGGCGACGATACGCTGCGCAACGGTCTTGGCGGTGGAGGAGGGCTTCGCGACCTCGACACGGACAGGGTTCTGCAGGAAGCGGTCGGCCAGCTTCTGGATTTCCGGCGGCATGGTGGCCGAGAAGAAGAGTGTCTGGCGCGTGAAGGGGATCATCTTGGCGATACGCTCGATATCGGGGATGAAGCCCATATCCAGCATACGGTCGGCTTCGTCGATCACGAGGATTTCCACGCCGGTCATCAGCAACTTGCCGCGTTCGCAATGGTCGAGAAGGCGGCCGGGGGTGCAGATCAGCACGTCGGCGCCGCGCTCAAGCTTGCGGTCCTGGTCTTCGAAGGAAACGCCGCCAATGAGAAGCGCGACGTTCAGCTTGTGATTCTTGCCGTACTTCTCGAAATTCTCGGCGACCTGTGCGGCCAGTTCGCGGGTCGGCTCAAGGATTAGCGTGCGCGGCATTCTGGCACGCGCGCGGCCTTTCTCGAGCAGGGTCAGCATCGGCAGGACGAAGGACGCGGTTTTGCCCGTGCCGGTCTGTGCGATACCGCAGATATCACGCTTTTCCAGCGCCGGCGGAATGGCGCCAGCCTGAATGGGTGTCGGCGTCGTGTAGCCGGCATCTGCAATAGCGGAAAGAACTTTTTGGCTCAGGCCAAGATCAGAGAATGTTGTCAAAGGAAGAACTTTTTCCGTTCTGGTTCGGTATGAAATACCTGCGTGCGCTGTGGCACTTGCATAGACTTGGCGCGGGGATAGGCCCAAATTGCCGGAAAGTCAAGGAAACAACGGGAAAAGCGCTGGAAACGTGATGCCGAAGGCGGGGCTTTTTGGCTCGTGGCGCATATTTCGCCGATTTATCGTTAAAATAGCAAAGGAAGCGTTAATTTCGGTGCGCTATTTCAGATAGGTTTTAAGCTCCGTTCCGGCGATGAGGAATCGCATCGGGTCAACAGGCATGTCGTTGCGGCGCACCTCGTAATGCACATGCGGGCCTGTGGAGCGGCCAGTGCTGCCGGCCCGGCCAATGACGTCGCCGGCTTCGACCTTCTGGCCCGCCTTCACCACAATAGCCGAGAGATGGCCGAATCGCGTGGAAACACCCTGGCCGTGATCGATCTCGACCATATTGCCGTAACCGCCTGAATATTCCGCCACTGTCACCCGGCCCGCGCCCGTCGATTTGACGTCCGCGCCCGTTTCAGCACGAAAATCAATGCCGGTATGTAGCGCTGGCCGGCCGAGAAACGGATCCATGCGGTTGCCGAACCGGCTGGTGATCGATCGGCCCGGAGCCGGGTTGCCGAAGGGCAGGGTGGTTGCGGTTTCCTTGACGATGTCGAGCCTGTTCAGCGCATTGTCGAGGTTGGTAAGCGAGAGGTTGAACGGGTCAGTTTCGCCGCGTTGAGGTTCAGCATAGGGCCCTCCAATGTCGGTCGCCCCGTCCTCTTCGATCTTCAGGCCCGTCTGCCGGATGATGTCCTGCATCGCGTTGGCCTTATCCTGCGCGTCGCTCGTGAGTCGCGCGATGCGCGATATCTGCTGGCGCTCGATATCCTTCAGCGACAACGTCACCTTGGAAAACACCCGGTCGGCCCGGTCAGACGGGGTCTCTCCGCTTTCGGGCAAATAAGCGGCGCGCCGGTCTGGTGTGGCAGGACTTTCCGGCTGGCGAGGTGTCATCAGCTTTTCGATTGCGGAAAGGCC